>Ga0310786_10001313_pt1 | contig 39870 bp, 33 predicted proteins | sample AusTroGonzalo_MG_FD_203881 | JGI IMG/M metagenome (GOLD analysis project Ga0310786, IMG submission 203881) | Bovine rumen microbial communities from tropical cattle in Woodstock, Queensland, Australia - Gonzalo_03 (v2) (version 2) | ecosystem: Host-associated > Mammals > Digestive system >... | reverse complement strand
AGACCTTTTACATTGAGTAAGTTATGATTTTTGTATCCTATTTGAAAATCAAAATTAACAAGGGAGTTATAAATGTCCATGACAGTCTGTGTGTAGAAAATTCCGATCTTCGGATGTTCGTACATAACATTTGCACCGAATCGTGCATTGGTATTGTCGGCAAAGATAGGGTAGAAGAGTCTTGCTACAGGAATTCCCTGTGCAAGCCCTTCCCAGAAAGTCTTGTTCTTGTGGTCGATTACGCTCTGCTCGAAGAAAGTGAACTGCCAGCCGTTCTGTGGATTGTAAATCATAAAGTTGTAAGTGGCAACCTTGCTGATTTTGTCGGCTGTTTCAACATTTTGCATCGTATTGTACTGCATTAGGCGCGTTACGAGGTTCACGTATTCCCATTTGCCGAACTTGAAGCTTGTCTTTATGTATGGCATTGGCGCTGCGTAGTCGGAAAGTATCATCGAGTGAAGTCCGTCACCGATGAAAAGGCGGTCGTAGCCGAGGGTGAAGTTGAGGCATTTGATGGGGCGGAACGAAACATTTCCGTAGGCGTTGGCGTAGTCGAATTCGGAGAAGCCGTTGAGTTTCTTCACGCGGGCATATCCGGGAATGTTGCCTTTGATTCGGTAAACTTCTGCCATATATGCTGGCAGCACAGCCTGATTTTCGTAGATGCTGGTGTTCAGATATACATATTCGCTGAGCTTTACGTTGACTATCGCACCCCGCGTGTTGGTGTAGCCGTTGATTCCTATAGGATTGTGACGGTCGGTGAGGTCGTTTAGTCTGTTGTAGCGGAAGTCGAAAATCGGGTCGAAATAGACCTTGTACTTTTCGTTACCAAAAATAAATAGGTGTTCGTGAAACAATTTGCGGACGAACCAGTTTTTCTCGACCTTGTCTTTCTTGGGGAAGATAAGGCTGTCGTAAACTTCGTTTTCTACGCCTGTCGCCGGACGAATAGCTGTATTTATTCCCTTGAAATATATTTCGTTGTCGCGTAGGTTCTGGAAATGACCTATTGTGAAGTCGTCCTGCGCGAGGGCAGGGACGGCGAGCAAGATGGCAAGAATGTATAGCAGTGCGTATTTTCGCATGGTAATTAATTTTGCACAAAAGTAATTTATTTAGTTTGATTGGCAAGGTGTTCGTTGCAACATTGATGATTATTGGATAAAGGTGTACGTTCACTTACCACAGCATACATTCTGAAAGTAACCTTATCGCTGTCAACCGAATCCAAAATCTTACCGTCCTTCACAAACTTTCCGTCGGATGTGATTTCGGCATAACCATTAACAAACGACTTGGCAAACCATTTCTGCTTCAGAAGTTCAGCATACTGCTCCGACGAGAGCATAAAATATTCCAGCTTCACACCCTTGTAACGGTTCGACTTGCTATAATTGTTATAAACATACATTACTGCAGCCGAACGAAAATCAGCGTATATTTTGCATTGTTTCAACGAAAACCCTACAACTGGAGACTCGTCAATACGTATATAATTATCTATCTTCCTATAATCCTCACCATTAACGCTTTTCCATACTGCAGAATCAATAATTGTTTCGGAAACCGAACCTACAAATATTTCCGGGTCATTCTTAAATTGCCACTGCATTTCTCGCCAATCAAGATTTATTACAGGTCTCTTATCAACATAAATCACGTCGCCTGCAACTTCACACTTCTTGCCGTTTGGCGGAAACTTATTGCCAGCGAAAGAAACATTTGCCACAAATACATTAAGGGCAATCAAAAGGAAAACTCTTGTTGTCATAATAGTTTTGATTTGTGATATTAACGGAAATAGAAGCAGAATATTGTTTTGTATGGCTATTTTGTAACTTTTCCTCATCCGTTAATCTTTCACGCATCTTACCGATAATGCGGTTTCCATATCAGCAGTACCAGAGAAATCGGCTTCCATTCTGTACATAATTCCAAAATATGAACGCTCTGAGTCGTACTCAGTTGAAGTCCAATAGTACTGACGGTTGCCGTAGTTTACATACGAACCATTATATGCTCCTGCCGATTGCGAAGTAAAATCGGACATATAATCCTCATCATCAATTATTTCATCTATGAGAGACTCCCATTCGGAACGGCTTGGCAGATGCCAGCCATCAGGACAAATGCCTTGCACCTTGTCCGATGATGCATCAGAATTTCCCAAAGCAGCCGTCTTGTTATACAGATAGCCGCTGGGTTCAACATTTGCTTCCGATTTATTTGGATAGTAACGATATGGTGTTGTAGCACTGGTGTCAGTTCCCAATGCAATATCTCCTTCATAATTAAGATTTTCCGCCATCCAGATTTTCCCGCCAACATCAACTGTCTTGTATTCTTTTCCATTGCGGCTATCTGTAAAACTACCATAATCGTATTTTTTCTTGTGACATGAGGAACACAAAACTACTAGCAGACAAATCAATACAGAAATCTTTCTCATACAAATCTTTATTTTGAATTTACAGCATAAATTCTCTTCCCAAATATTGTACTTCCAATCCTTACCATAGTCGAGCCTTCCTGAATGGCAATCTTCCAGTCGCTGCTCATTCCCATGCTTATCTCACGGAAATCCAAATCCTTAGCAAAATAATTCTTCTTGACAAAATCGAAAGTCTCCTTGAGCGAACGCATCTCCATTCGAACCTTTTCGGTGTCGTCGGTATTGGAAGCCATTCCCATAAGTCCGCAAATCTTCACATTTTGCAGCAACTTGAACTCCTGCGACTCAAGAATTTGCACAAGCTCGTCCCTATCAAGTCCAAATTTTGTCTCCTCCGAAGCAATGTGCATCTCGAAAAGGCATTTTATCACGCGACCGTCCTTCTTGGCATGCTTGTCGATTTCTTGAAGCAGCTTCAGGCTGTCAACGCTGTGAATCATATCGACATACGAAGTTATGTACTTCACCTTGTTTGTCTGCAAGTGACCGATAAGATGCCACTTTATGTCGGGACAGGAATCCTTCAGTGCTTCGTGCTTCTGATCCATTTCCTGCACCTTGTTTTCGCCGAAAATTCTCTGTCCGCAACTATACGCTTCCAATATGTACTCCACGGGATGAGTCTTCGACACGGCCACCAGCTCAACCGACATCGGCAGTCGCGACCTTATTCCTTCGATATTTTTTACTATTTCTACCATACCTATTATGTCTAACAGTCTTGCAGTCCAATAGTCTCACAGACTGCAATGGACTGCACATACTTTCTTTTTTCGCAAAGGTAATAAATTTATTCATCGCTGTCGGATATTTGGTTTTGAATTTGGAAACAAAAAAAAACTCGGCTGGCACATACGCAACTGCCGAGTTGATTATTTCCGATTATTGTCATTGTTCAAGTCAGAGCCTTTGGTTACTTCGTAATAAACAAGAGCCTACAACAAACACGATTACCTTTTTAATAAATCAGCAAATAATTTCTCAAAATGTTCCTTAAACCATAATGGTGGATTATTTGTTACCTCGTGAATGCCATCTCTGCCAATGTGCAAAGCAACAACTTTTCCAAAATCAGAATTTCCATCAATAAAAGTAATATTATCAAAAAGGCTTAAATTTTCTTTTGTTTTCTTCAAACCTTCATTAAAATTAAATCTTATCACATCATCATTAACATCATGTCCTCCAGTCTGATACCTCTGAATTACACGACAGACACTTTCATCTTCGGAATATAAACCGAAATAATACATCGAAATCTTAAAGTTTGCTTCCTTGAATTCCAATATCATATTTAGAACCAACTCGCTTGAAAAGTTCGTTTCAAATGCAAAATCCGATTTATGTTCAATGGCATAATTCTTCTGCTTTTCCAATTCAGATGCAACCGTACCACTTATCCAATGTTCTGGCCAATCGGGATGCTCCTTGCGAAGATTCATTGCCAGTTTGTCTCCATCGAACGATTTGGTTCCGATGTAAAATGGACAAAGCCGACTTTTTCCTGCACCGTTTGGTCCTGCTACTATAGTAAATTCAGGCCTTCTCTCCATAACCTATAATTTTATATGGGCGAACCTTCCACATCCTGGCTGTGCCGTGCGCATAATTATATTATATGTGCGAGTATTGCGGTCGAGAGTTACTTTATCTTCGCTACCATCAGGATTTGCAAGATATATGGAACCGTCATCACCGAAAAATGGCACAGAAAAACCTTTTAGCCACGATTCTGCATAAATATGCTCAATCTCATGCCTAACCTCTTCGTTTACTTCCCTCACGGTTTTGCCATTCTGTAATTCAATATTTTCAATGTCGCTATATTTGCACATACTTTCTTTTTTTGCAAAGGTAATAAATTTTATTCATCGCTGTCGGATATTTGGTTTTGAAATATGCACAGGCTTGAAGACTAAACGAATAATAGTCAACGACAAGGTGTGAGAAGCCTTTTTAACCCTTTCTCAAGCTAAAAGCAACTCATATTTTCTATTAATATTTAAGTTATTATCTTAAATTTTAAAAGAATATTTAAGATAGAATTATATAAAATAGTATTATTATCAATGATTTAACTCAAAATAACACTAGTTTTAAATTCTACAATTATTTCTTAAGAAAAATACTTGCAGTTAACGAAAAATAACATACCTTTGCGGAATATTTTCAATGAATATTTAAGTTGGTATCTTAAAATTTCAAGAAATATGTTAGATAGGTTTTATAAGATAAGCGAATATGTAGAGGACATGAGCGTATTTCTGTTCGGAGCAAGGAAGACTGGCAAATCCACTTTTCTACGAAAAACCTTTCCTAAGGCTTTGTACATAGACTTGCTTGATTCTGAACTCGGTGCGCTATACAAACGTCGTCCATCATACCTTTATGAACAACTGGAAGACAAACCGTCCGACACCATTGTAATAATAGACGAAATACAGGAAGTTCCAGAATTACTCAACGAAGTTCACCGCCTAATATTCAAGAACGACATCCGCTTTATTCTCTGCGGAAGCAGTGCCCGCAAACTAAGGCGCAAAGGCTACAATACACTAGGTGGTCGCGCTTTTCCATGCTACTTCTACCCTTTAGTCAGTTGTGAGATTCCTGATTTCGACTTACAAAAAGCCCTGAACGACGGACTCCTTCCTCAGCATTACCTAAGCAAGAACCCCAAGCGACTTCTCGCCGCCTATATCGATGTATATCTTAAAGAAGAAATCAAAGCGGAAGCAATAGTCAGAAATCTTGACGGATTCCAGCGTTTTCTTGAAGTCGCCGCACTGACCAACGGTGAAATAGTAAACTTCACCAATATTGCCAGCGACTGCGGTGTAAAGTCGGTAACAGTAAAAGAATATTTTTCAATACTACAGGACACACTAATTGGCTATATGATTCCTGCATACACAAAATCAATGAAGCGGAAACTTGTGCAGGCACCACGTTTCTATTATTTCGATGTCGGAGTTGCCAATTATCTGCTAAAACGCCAGACATTAATACGCGGTTCTGCGGAATACGGGCACGCCTTTGAGCATCTTGTAATCCAAGAACTTATTGCCTACATCGGATATACAGACTCCCAAGAAAAGCTCAGCTACTGGCATACATATTCGGGACTGGAAGTTGACGCCATAATTGGAGACGCTCGCATAGCTATAGAAATCAAGTCTGTAGATGAAGCATTGCCAAAATACCTAAAAGGGCTGAAAGCATTTCACGAAGAACACCCCGACTGCCAACTGATGTTTGTTTCGCACGACAGAATCAATCGCACATCTTCTGGCGTTAAGATTATCAACATCAACGACTTCCTCAAGGAACTTTGGGAAGGAAAAATATTCTAATAGTCTTGCAGTCTAAAAGTTTGACGGTCTAACCGACAGGTCTTCTGCAAGACTGATAGACTGGTCTTCTGTTAGCTACCCTTTCCTCAAATTTGCAATCGACAGCATAACTCCCAGAATCACACCGAGCAACGCTGCAAACAGCACCTGCAAGTTGGCGGGAAGTAGGAAGGTTATCGTATGCGCCGGGAACCAGAACAGCGGTATGTACTTCTTGAAAACCAAGTTCCACTGCGCCTTCCAGTTAAGCCCAACAATAATCTGCTCCATCTTTATGGGGCGGAAGAAACCGCGGAGAGTTCCACCGTTGTTAAGTATATGAGTGTCGGTAATCTTGTGCAAAGTCATAAACACCGGTGCGAAAATCGAGTTCATCGCAACGCTGACAGCGAAAGCAACGCCAACCTTTCCCCACGAGAATTCGCCAGCAAGCAGACCAGCCATCGTACCCTTTTCGCATCCACCGACAATGTCGAGGAATGTTGGTACACCGGCCTTGAATATTATCATCGCCATACAGATACCCATACCGAGAATACCCCAGACAATTGCACGCGGCAATATGCCGAAACCTTTTTGGTTGTAAACGCCTTTAGAAATGCGCAAACCGAGCATCTCTCCAATAGTAGCCAGTATGGCGAACTTGAAGAAGCCCATTATGAACGGATGTGTAGCAGTCCACAGGTTGAAATACTCAAGGAAGTGCGTCTGCGGAATGAAAAACGGTATCAGCACCACAATCACACAGATGATAAATATGAAATCTTGTTTTTTCATTATTTTGTTTTTATAAGTTGTTCATTATTAAAAGTATTGGATCGTTTTAGGAGATTCCGCATAAACGAATTCACAAGGCTCGCCTGTTCATTCTGTTTTGCGGAATGACGGAATGGATGTCATTTCGGAAGGTATAATGAACCAGCGATACGGAACGAGGAGCTGAGTGAATTAACCTATCCGAAATCTCCCATTGTTCGGTAAAGGCGTATGGATTAGAAGTCGAATGTTTTAGATTTTTGAACCGGTCGCATTTTGCGACTTCCAATTTTTATCAAAAAAGCACAAGAACTTCCCAACGAAAGTCCCTGTGCTTATATGCCTTGAAAATATTACTTTTCAATTCTGATACGAGCGTCAACGGCAACGACATTGCGCGGATTGCCAAGCAACGGGTTCAAGTCCATCTCGGCAATTTCGGGAGCAGCCATCACCAATGCGCTTACGCGAGCAACCTGGTCGGCATAGATGTCGATGTTAACAGGCTCCTGTCCGCGAACACCCTGCAAAATCTTGTAGCCACGCAACTTGGTGAGCATTTCCTTTGCTTCGGCAGCTGTGATTGGAGCAAGTGCGCTCTGAACATCCTTCAGTACCTCGATGAAGATACCGCCAAGTCCGAAGAACACCTGATGTCCGAACTTTGGGTCGCGGATTGCACCTATATATACATCGGTACCATCAAGCATCGGATACATTTCAACTGCGTAGGTATCCTGAATCTTAATAAGACGGTCGAATTCCTTTGCAACGGTGTCCATATCCTTTACGCCAAGAACAACACCACCAACATCGGACTTATGCAACGGACCTACAACCTTCATTACCAGCGGAACATCCTTGCTGCAACCTACTTCCTTTGCAAATGCCAAAGCATCTTCCTTCTTGTCAACTTCTACCGACTTCTTGCGGTTGATTCCTGCAGCATCGAGAAGCTCATTGTAGTCGGCAATCTCCATATAACCGTTCTGTACGCGGTCGATGGTCTTGCGGATACGGGCAACATCAATCTTCGGAAGCTTAACATTTTCGGGCTGTGGCTTCGGAGTGTGGTAAATCTTGCACAATGCATTACCAAGCACGCATTCCTCCGGGAAATTGATATGTCCCTTAGCAATGAAATCGTCAATATCGTCCTTAACATTGATGATTGATGGCAAAACTGGGAAGATTGGCTTCTTGCAAGTCTTCATCTTTTCGCCAAGCAGGTCGTAAACCTCTCTGTTGCTGAACAATCCCGGCGAACCGAAGATAACAACAGAGAAATCAATGTCTTCATATTCGTTTTCAACAGTGTCGATGATATAGCCCAATTGTTCTGCAGTACCAGTAGCAAGGAAGTCGATAGGATTACCAACTGATGAACCTCCGAAGAGCTTTGCAAGCAGCGGAGCACTAGCTGGGTGATCCTTCAGTGGTGGAACTTCCATTCCGCCATTCGACAAAACGTCGGTAAGCATTACGGCAGGACCACCAGCGTGGGTGATAACAGCGCAACGGTTACCCTTAATTTCAGGATGCATGAAAACAGCGCAAACTGTGGTCAGTTCCTGACGGTTGCTACAACGAACTATACCAGCCTTGCGGAAAAGAGCATCTACAGCAGCATCGTTTGTTGCCAAAGCGCCAGTGTGCGACGAAGCAGCACGGCTACCAGCAGCAGAACCACCCGACTTAATTGCAGCAATGTGGCATCCCTTGTTGATGAGCGAGCGTGAATGCTTGAGCATCTTCTGCGGGTCGCCAATCTTTTCCATATAGAGCATGATTACGCGCGAACTCTTAACTGGGTCGAAAGTGTTGTCAAGGTGTTCGAGAACATCCTCGATACCAATCTGAGCCGAGTTTCCTACTGCCCATACACTATTGAATTTCAAACCGTTGGAAATACCATATTCCTTAATGAACACTGCTGTTGCACCCGAACCGGTGATAAAATCAACACCATGAGGATCGAGCTGTGGAATTGGGGTATCGAAAGCACCGCAGTAGTTGCTGTTAAGGAAACCTGTGCAGTTAGGACCGATAAGGCTACCGCCTACATTGTTGATATATTCAACAATCTGGCGTTCAATCTTAGCACCTTCTTCGTTTTCCTCGCCAAAACCAGCCGACAATATGATGAAACCGCCAGTCTTCTTGGTGTTTGCAAGAACATCGACTGCGTGAGCGCAGAACTTTGCAGCAATAGCAAGCACAGCGCAATCTACTTCCGGCAGGTCTTCAACAGTGCGGTAGCTCTTTATGCCCTGCACCTCGTCCATCTTGGGATTAACAACATACACCTGACCTTTGAAAGGACTTGAAAGCAAATTCTTTAGCACCTTTCCGCCAGGCTTATGAACATCGTCGGAACCACCAACGATTACAACGCTTTTAGGATTTAATAATTTATCGTTTATCATTTCGTTTAATAATTTTCTTTAATGCGGGCAAAGATAATTTTTTATTGTCAAATTAACAATCAGGATTTTGGAATATTATGAACAAGGTGTCGTAATAGGTATCAACATTAAATCACTTGGGAACTTGTACGGATTCCGTTAATCTTTTAAGCAGCCTATTGGAACAACCATAACGTCATCGTCTCTTCTGTAAGGAAAATCACCTATGCCAGTTAGTACCATCATAAATGACGGTGATTTCATGCGGGTAGTATCTATTTCGTTTGCAAGTTTTTTCAATGAAATTGCCCCTTCATCAATTAAATCGTCGCCTCCCAGCTTGATTTCGATAAGTCCATACGATCCATTTCTAAGATGGAGAATTGCATCGCATTCCAAACCTTTCTTGTCGCGGTAGTGATATACCTGCCCGTCAAGCGCATCGGCATACACACGTAGGTCGCGCACTGCAAGAGTCTCGAAAAGAAGCCCCATCGTGTTTAAATCATTAATAAGGTCATTGGGACTTGCGCCCAAGGCGGATGTCGCTATGGCAGAATCAATAAAGTAACGGTTGTCGCTCGTACGCAAAGCGGTCTTGCTGCGCAGGTTCGGATTCCACGCAGGCATATCTTCAATGACAAAAATCTTTTTCAGCGCATTTATGTAGTCATACACCGTATTGTCCGACAGTGCACTAGCCTCGTTGGCTTTCATGTCGGCAAGTATTGTCCCTATGGTCGCCATAGTCCCCTGATGACGGGCATACGAGCGCATAAGCAGCCGTACCCGTTGCGGATTGCGTTCCACATTGTCAACACGCGAAATGTCGCTGTCGCAAACCAAATCATAATAGTCGTATGCCTGCGCGAGAGCATCTTTTTCCTTCAAATCCAATGCGCCTGGCCAACCACCACGGCAGATAAGGAAAGCCAACCTGTTTATATCAATATTGCTGCTGCCGTTAAGTGGCAACTGCGGATTTTCGAACAATTCCCTAAAACTGACCTCGCCTGAAGAATCCTGCGACTCGTACAGCGACATCGTTCGCATCTTCAATTTTGAAAAACGACCTGTCCCAGAATGGAATATCTCGTCGGCAGAAGGTGGAACACTGCTACCTGTCAGAATGAAATGCCCATATCCTCCTCGTTGGTCAACCTCGAAGCGAACGCTGTCCCACAGCGAAGGGGCAATCTGCCATTCGTCGATCAGACGCGGATTGTCGCCCTTGAGAAGATGTTGCACATTGACTTTAGCTGCCTGAAGATTTTGTTGCCTTGTCATAGGGTCGGCCATATAGAGGACACTTGCAGCCTGTTGTGCAGCGGTGGTTGTCTTGCCGCACCACTTTGGACCTTCTATCAGAACGGCACCTTTTCTTCTCAATCTTTCGACCAACATGTAGTCCGCAATTCTATGTCTATAAGCACTCATAAAACAATATATTTAAAATCAGCGCAAAGATATTGCTTATAAATGAGTTATGCAAATTTATTTTTATAAATTTGGGAACTTGGCCGATTTTTACTTGGGAACTTGGCTGGTTTTTACTTGGGAACTTGGCTGGATTTTGCTTGGGAATTTGGACGGATTTTGTTTGGGAACTTGGCTGATTTTTGCTTGGGAACTTGGCTGGTTTTTGCGACCTATTTGTGTTTGTCTTCCCCAAAAAGAGCCGCAGTGCATTGTGGCCTACAGATTCATAAACCATAAACAAATAGATCTGCATAATAAAAAAGTCGGCAGAAGAAAGAATCTGCCGACCATCATAAAATAAATTAAAACATTAGTATTCTAACAATTAATAAATTACGGTTTAGTTAGTTGCAACTTAAACTTTTTAACTTTTTCCAAATCTGCTCGTACATTAGGACTTGTATTTCCTGTAAATGAAAGTGTAATAGTCTCACCGGGATCGCTCTCCAAAAATCCTTTAAATTGATCACCAGTTCTGTCTCCAGATCTCCACTCACGGTAACCTGGCAGAAGTTCCTCAACATCTGCTCCATCTTCATCCTGACCTACGCCAATGATCCACATTTGTCCACCTCTACTACACAAAGGTTTCGTATCGACAGTACTTAAAAGTTTAAATGTAATAGTAACTTCCGGATAGTTATTATTTAGCACTTTCTTGCTGACCTTAACGATCTCTACCTTGTCTTTCAACTGTGATGGCAGTTTTACATCCTCAACTACTATGCTCGGTTTTGGAGCGCTTTCTTCTACTTTTTCCTCAACTGGTGCAGGTTGATCAGGCTCTTCGCTATCAACATTTTCAACATTTGCAGATTCATCATTCGATGCATCTTTTTTCTCTGTTTTACTTTCTCCGCAGGCTGTCAATAACGCAACAGCTACTGCAAGCACAATAAAAATACTTTTTTTCATCTTACTTAAATTTAATTAATACTATTTTGTTTAATACCATTTACAGAACAAATCACACTGCAAAAGAATATAAAAAAAATCAGAAATAACTGGTTCTTGTTGGTTCTTGTTTAGTCTTGTGTATGCATGTCATTATTGGTGAATATCCATGCTTTTATTCATTTCAAATTTATGAAAAAAGGTGTGATAATGAGCGTACTGGCTTGCGATTGTCCAGCATGTTTATAGCGATAAGTTTATTTTAGAGGTAAATGTGTCTCTAATGTTTTATTCAGATGTTTTCCAATCTTTTTCGTACAGATTCAAGATACCAATCCTTCATCACCTCGTTATACGACAGGAAGCTATTGCTGTTTTTGTAAACTCTTGATTTCACTAGTTCTGCGACCATTGGAGAGGTGAGTTCTCTCTCGCATATATCATCGTGGAACGAAACATATTTACGGATCAATGCATTGGGAAGAATAGGCTTTAGTCTGTTCTTAATGTGCTGGCGTATAATGGCTTTTCTGTTAAGTTTTGTCTTCGGGAAATCAACTCCGAACTTTGAGAAAACACATTTTGAGACGTATTCAACATAGAGGGCACAATCCTTGAGCCTGTTATATGGCAGAGCCTTGAACAAGTCAAGTAATTCCCTGTCCCAGAATGGTAAGCGAACTTCATGTCCAAAATATTCGTATAGACGGGCAGAATTGTTTATCTGGTGAGCCAGCCTGTTCTGCATTATGAACGACATGTAATTTGTATGAGCAGAAACACCTTGACGTTCATTTGAAAGAAAATATGATCTCACATTGTTGCGAACATACGAAGACCTACGCCCATATTCGAAACTATCGTACATAATGGCATTCGTAAGATATGCTGCGGAACTTTTGTGTGTTATCAATGCCTTTGCCAAATGACTTCCAGCAATGAAATCTGCAGAATGGCCTGGTGCAAAAACGGCATCTTCGGCAATATGTCCATTATCTTTTAGCCATTTTACAGCAAAATATTCGAAAATCCAAAGAAAATTCCCCAAGTTGCCTATAAAATGACAATAATTCTGGAAGTTTGCATCATTGAAATAATCGGCAGGCACGAACTCGGCACTTGTATTGTCGATAAAATAGTACTTGTAACCTAACTTTTCAGCGACTTTTTTGGCTGTTAAATATTCTGCATTTTCTGGACGGCCAACCGTATAGCACACCACATTTTCATGACCAAGCCGTTTCAGCATGCATGCAATTAGGCGTGAGTCAAGTCCTCCGCTCAATGGCACAACCACCTGCCTGTTGCCAATCGAAGTTAACATTCTTCTGAAAGCCTTTTCAAACACAGAGTCAAGATGATCAATGGAACAGTCGCTTTCTGATCCGGTCATCGTGCAATAGCTCCAATATTCTATTTCTCGACACGAGTCATCATCAAACACAATAAAGTGCGATGGTTTCACTTGCCAGATCCCTTTAACAAGGGTTTTGCCAGCAAACACAGCTCCTGAACATAAATATTCATCCACAGCATGTTCGTCAAACTGCGAATTCTTGTTCAAAAGCAAATACGGATTATCCGAAACCAACAAATGTTCGCCAAATGAATAATATAGCGGATAAATGCGACTTCCATCTATGGCAATCGCCTTAAAGTCGGACTTGTTGATTACTAATGCATAGATGCCGTTGGCGCAGGACAGCAAACTTCTTAAGGACGTTTCGTCGTTTGCCGAGGCAAAATAATCAAGAAGTTTGTTTCCATAAAACAAATTGCCATGCGAATCGAAGCAATATCCCCGAACCGATATGTCACTGTCAGAAAACCAGTTATATCCTGTTAGTCTTAAATCCATCAGGTTTGAAAAAGATTAAATATAGTTCCATATATCTTCCGCCTTTTCAATTGTAATGTCAGCCCCCGATTCAATAAGTTCCTTCTTTGTCCTAAATCCCCAAAGCACACCGATGGCGATAAGTCCTGCATTTTTCGCTGTTACCATATCGACGTTGGAATCACCGAGATAAAGGATTTCGTTCTTCTCGACGGGACATATTTCTATAATCTTGTTTACAATGGTTGGGTCGGGCTTTGTGGGTACTTCTGGTCCAGTGCCAATAGTCGCAACGAACTTGATGTCGGGAAAGTAGAAGTTTACAACGGCATCAACGCCTTCCTGATATTTATTTGAGGCAACAGCTATGTTTATGCCTTTGGCGTTCAGTTCTTTGAGTAGCGGTATTATACCATCGTAAGGACAAGTTTCCTCGTGAAGATGCCCGTTGTAGCGAATGATAAATTCATCCAATATCTGCTTGCAGAAATCATCATCGGCACGGTACTCTTCGGGTAGGGCGAGCCTTATTAGCCTGCGGATTCCAGAACCGATAAAGTAGCGGTATTCGTCGTGTGTGTGAAGCGGAAATCCGTGTTGCTGCAATACGTAATTGCATGCGTTTGTAAGGTCACCTATGGTGTTGAGCAGTGTGCCGTCGAGGTCGAATATTATGAGTTTTGTCATTGTCGTAATTTTGAGGTTGCAAAGGTACAGAATATAGTTGGTACGGCAAAAGATTGTTATGAAGCGCATGGCTGAATTAACTAGTAGCGGGGCAACGCATTGCACCGCTACAATTGTAAATAATTACGCAAAATAAATTTTGCCGTTCCATTACCTTTTTCTATTTTTGTCCTCGGTTTGGCGATGAACCAAGCTGTACATATTGATTAACGAAGCGTTTATGCTCGTCTTGTGAATAGAAACCTGAGAAATTTCTAAATGAATGCAAGAGGGCGTAAGAGGCTCGCGTATATGCGTGGGCTGTTTTACTCCATTCTTCATTCAAAGGTAATCTCAGGACCTCTATTCAAAGAAGTTGTATATCAGTGCCACGCTTCTATTTGTATATTGCTCATAAGGTGCTGGTGAGTAGAAAAAATAATAAAGAAATGAAAAGGATAGTTCTTTTTGGAGTATTTTTGCTAATTGGACTTTTGTCGTATGGACAGCAGAAGATTGCTGTACTTGATTTTAACGCTGGCGTTGGCATTAGTAAAAACGATGTTGATGGTCTTTCTGCTGTTTTTGTTACATATTTTAGGCCTAATGGTTGTCAAATTGTAGAGCGTACACAAATTGTTAAGGTAATTGAAGAACAGGGATTTCAAAAAACAAGTCTTACGGAAACTCAAATGATTCGTTTAGGTGAGATAATGAACTTGTCAAAAATAGTTGTTGGCGATGTGAATATTCTTGGAGGCAGTCCAAATATTGATGTGAGAGTTGTTGATGTCCAGACAGGAGAGGTTACAGGTCGTGATGGTGAGACGTTTTCATGGGCTAATTATAGAGCTACAGTACAGAAGTTAGCACAAAGGGTTGCTAAACAGATAGATAATACGCGTGGAATTCAAAATGGACATGAATGGGTTGATTTGGGGTTGCCAAGCGGTAGTAAGTGGGCTACTTGCAATGTGGGTGCAGCTAATTCCAAAGAGTGTGGAAACTATTATTCTTGGGGCGAAACGACAAGAAAAAGATGCTTTGAATCTTCATCATATAGTTATTCATCAAATCAGCGAGTCCTTCCGTATAGTGCAGATGTTGCTAATGTAATTTGGGGGTCAGATTGGCGTATGCCTTCAAAAGAGCAGTGGGTAGAGTTGATAAATAGTTGTTCGTGGAAAAAAGATGGTGATGGCTATAAGGTTATAGGACCTAACGGTAACAGCATTTTTCTACCAAGTGCTGGTTATTATGAAGGTTGTGATTTATATTTTAAGGGGGCATTTGGCTGCTATTGGTCAAGAATTATTGGAGATAAATCAGATGAAGCATTTTCTGTCGGGTGGAACTTTTTGGTAGGAGAGGATTCTTATGATATATTCGAATCTTTTCGTTATTCGGGATATTCTGTTCGTCCTGTTGTCGAGCAATAATTTGTGTTTTGAATACACGAATTAACGGCTGTCGGCTGTTACTGTCTTTTTTTGTTTTTCTAAATGTTGCAGAAACAAGCATCAGGTTATTGTGATAACTAATTTATTGTAAAAAGAGGTTATTGCAATAACCTTTTTGCTGCTTATTCCTTTTGTTTTTGAGGTAATGTTTTGAGTGTTAAGATTTTATGTTTTAAAAGTTTGTGCTAAGATTCAAAATTTCTTTTCCAAATTGCTTACGCGGATTAAGTGTTCAGCCCCGATTCCATAATGATAGAAAGGAGATTTGTCCTGCACAGCAAAAAAAAGGATGGCGAAAACCATCCTTTATATTTTGTTGATGTTCCGTTGTTTAGAACTTCGGCTTAATCGAATAGTTCTTGCTTAACCAGAGCATCTGCTCAACAAAGTTGTCGGGGTATGAAATTTCAATATCCTTCAGATTGCCTTTCTCGTCAAATACCTGCGTAAGTTTCGGATTAACAAAGCCTCCGTATGGCGCAAGGTTCAAGGCACGATAGCGTTCAAGCACTTCCTTGTGCAACTCGGGGTCAACCTTTACGGCATATTTCTCGACCATTGCTGCGCCTGCTACATAGTCGCCTTCCGACTTTATGCGCTGTATTTCGGCAAGCAAAGTTCCGAAAAGTTCACGCAACTTCTTGTAGTCGTTAATCTTAACGTATGTCTTGCCGTCCTTCTTGAACATTTCGATCACATTGTCGGCCTTGCCGTTTTCGTAGCACCAGCGTGAAATGAGCGCACGGTTACGCATGTGGGCTTCCTCGATGTTCTTGCCTTCGAGCATGCGGGTCAACTGGGTTATAAGTCCGTTGCGGATATAGCCGTCGTATTCGGCCTTGTAGGCTTCGTTGTCGGGCAGAAGACCAAGTTCAACCATCTTGTCGTCGGCAAGGTAGTAAAGTCCAAAGAGGTCGGCACGAGCTTCTTCCAATGTCGATGAATGTTCCTTGAGTGCATTGGGGTCGGTGTTGGGCAAAAGCTGACCGCTACCATGTCCAAGACATTCGTGAAGGTCGGTGTGAAGGTTGTCGGTAAGTGAACTGTATTTCTTGGTTCTTGCGATTTCTTCTTCGCTGGCTGCAAATTCCTCGAGGCTTCCACCGCGCTGCAAAGCTGCCTGGTCGTAGGCGTAGGTGAGGTTAGTGATTGTAACCGACTTCGAGCCGTGGTCCTTGCGAATCCAGTCGGCGTTAGGCAGGTTGATTCCGATTGGTGGAGCCGGGAAGCAGTCGCCACCGAGGGCAACAACGTTGATGGCCTTTGCCGAAACGCCTTTTACCTTTTCCTTCTTGAAACGCTTGTCAACTGGGCTGTTGTCCTCGAACCACTGTGCGTTTTCGCTTATCAGCTTGGTCATCTTGGTTGCTTCTATATCCTTGAAGTCAACAATTGCTTCCCAGGTAGCCTTAAGTCCAAGAGGGTCGCCGTAGTTTTCGATGAAACCGTTTACATAGTCAACACGCGGGTCGGTATTTTCTGCCCACATCACATTGTACTCGTCCCAAGTTGTGAGATCGCCAGTCTTATAGTATTCAATAAGTTTGCGAAGTTCGGCTTTCTGTACGTCGCTTTCGGCAAATTCGATGGCTTTTTCAAGGTTCTCGACAATTTTTTCGATTGTTTCGCTGTACATTCCGCCAATCTTGTATGTGCGTTCGATAATGTTGCCCGAATCGATAGTCTTTATCAGTTTCGAGTTCAGACCTTTGGAGATTGGTCTTGCGGTGTCGGGAACTTGCATCTTGTTATAGTAGTTTTCAACTTCCTTGGCGGTTAGGTTCTCGTAGAAGTTGTTGCACGATTGCGCGATAATGTCAACGCTTTCGGCAGTATTGTTCTTGCTCTGGTACTTGTTGGGGTTGAAGATGATGTCGCAAATGAGGTTTGTAAACTCGTTCTTGTCCATGCCTTCGGTTGCATTCATGGCAATATATCCGTCCTTCGACTGTTCGAGCAGCATCTTGAAATATTCTTCCGAAAACTTTGGCGTGAACTTGTCGTTGGAGTAGTGGTGGTGGATGCCGTTGGCGAACCATACCTTTTTAAGATATATCTCGAAGTTTTTCCAATCCTCGCATTCCTTGTCGCCTTCGTAGGTGGTGTAAATGCCTTCCAAAGTGTTGCGGATCATAAGGTTGTACTTGAAGAACTGGTCGTACAAAATGTCGCGTCCCCAGTAGGTGGCTTCGGCTAAATAATAGATGAACTGTTTCTGCTGTAAGGTCAACGAATCCCAGTCGGGCACCTGATAGCGCATAACCTTGATGTCGTCGAACTGGTCAATCTGCCATTGGAATTCTTTTTCGTCGGCAGTTTTTACATTTTGATTTTGTTCCTTGTTTTCTTTTTCGGATTCGGCATCGTTTTTCTTTTCCGAGCATGATGCTACAATTAAACTTCCACTAAGCATAATGAATATCAGTTTTGTTAAGCTTTTCATATACAACAAAATATAATGATGTTTGTTTTTAATTATACAATCTTATACCGGAGACAAAGTTATTAACTTTTTGGGATGTGTGTTGCTTTTAGTATGTTTTTCGTGTTTTAATTGTTGTTGTTTATTTCACAACTGTCTTTTCTTGTAATGCAAATATGTGAAAGAGCGAACACTAGGGCAAAGCTTACAAGCAAAAGATGTCGAATCAAGATGCCGTCGATGAGGAATATGCACGATGGGATTATTGCAAGAGCCATGCTTTTCCTGTTGGATTGCCTATAGAAATACAATGCATAAATGAGCCAATATGCGAGTATTAGAATAATGTTGGATATTGCATATAAGACAAAATGAGTTTTTGAAGCAAAACCATATTCGGCAATGCCAATGTTAAACGACATAAGGAATATTGAACCATATCGTCCAATTTGTTCAAGAATGTACATTGAACGGCAACAGTTGCATTTTGTTTCCAGTCCTTTGAATTTTATGGAGTACAAAATATTGGGGATTAGAATCAGCACTACGGTAATGAGACCGAAGATGTTTATCCAGTTATAGTTTTCGAAGAAATACATAAATTCAAAATAGATGTTATCTTTTCTTCCTTATGCGTCGGTATTTTTGATTTTTATCAAATGGTTGTTCTGGAATCGTGCGTTCCAAGAATCCATTGTCGATTAATTCCGTTATGTATTTTTGTACATTGGTCGAGTGGTAGCTAACGCCAGCTCGTTGTAAAATTTCTTTGCTGGTTCTAGGTACACTGCAGAAATTGATAATGTCTTTTTGCTTGTCACTTAAGTCTTTTTTCCTCAAAAGTTTAATGCTTGTTTTACTGTCAGGGGTACTGTCAGGGGTACTGTCAGGGGTACTGTCAGGGATGGTGTCAAGGGTAGTGTCAGGGGTAGTGTCAGGGGTACTGTCAGGGGTACTGTCAAGGATACTGTCAGGGATGGTGTCAGGGGTACTGTCAGGGATGGTGTCAGGGATGGTGTCAGGGATACTGTCAAGGATACTGTCAGGGATACTGTCAAGGGTACTGTCAGGGATGGTGTCTAAACTATCTTGATTAATTATTTGTTCTTCAGGTATTTCTGGTCGTTCAATAGAAATGACAAATTCATTGGTTATAGTATTGCTTACGAATTGCATGTTAGGACTGCTATTTATAGCGCGGGTTATGCCGCTGCCAGCCCCTGTATATGGTAGCAGGTGTATTCCATGGTTGAAAAGCAGTCTGTTGCGTGGTACAGAAATGCCGTGGCGAATATTGTCGATGTTTACACCTTCGGGCAAGAGACCTGGACTATGTATTTCTACTCGGTTGTCAAATATAAAGATGCGTATAGGCGCTTCTATTATATATGAACGGTGTAAGATGGCGTTGACAACCAATTCGGATAGTGCAGTGCCGGATATTTCTAGCTCGCCTTGGCTATTGAAATCTTGTTTTACTTGAATGCGTCGCAAGTTACGGGTCAAGAATGACATAATGTAATTATATAGGTGGAGTGCATTGCCATCGGCATCGCTACCGCTTTTGTCACGGAATTGTGTGCCACCAATGTCGTTTCCTACAAAACTGATGCACCGTGCTGTAAACACAGGAAGCCAACGCTGAGGAAATGTTCCCATAAGCATTAGAGCAGCAAGTGTAAGTGTGCCATCTGGCATAATAAGTCCTAAATTCTTTAATAGCCCTTCGGCTGTTTGTCCGCTACTGATAATGTCTGCAAGTTCGTTCAATGGTTTGTGTAGTAATTCTGCAATAGGAAGTGCTTGCTTGTCAAAGTCTTGTCTAAATCGCTTTATCAGATATTCGCGCACTGTTTTTGTGTCCAATGCCTCAAAGTTTGCTTCGTATATTGGTACTGCATCTGGCGAGATGTGGCGATTTTCCATCATCATGGATGCTAGTTCCGCATTGTCAAATACACGTCGTTTGTCAACACCTTGTTTAACCCAGATAATTCCTTTATTGTCGTGATATGGTTTGTTTAGACCTTGTTTTATGGTTGCAACGATAATGATGCCGTTGTCAAAAGAAACATTCTCTATTGTTATCAGTATAGCGGGAATCACGTTTTCCGATGCGAGGTTGCTTAATATGGCGGTTGTTTCTTGTGCTTCTGCAAATGAAAGAGCATTGAATTTTCCTGTCTTGTCGTTGATGCCAACTATGATAATTCCGCCTTGCGTATTGCTTAGTGCAACCATTTCACATCCTACATCGTATTTGTTGGCGCTGGTAATGCGTTCCTTGAACTGAACGGTAGTTTGTTCACCATTGTTCCGTAACTTTATTATGTCTTCGCGAGTTGTCATATTTCAGTATTCTCCCATTTCTAAAAGCCGTTGAGTGTCATGTATAGTGTTGGTAGGCAGAGTAGGAAACCGAGAACTATAAGTACCAACATGAATTTCCAGATGAACTTGAACCAAAGATTGAACGGAATCTTTGCCATTCCCAATGCTCCAATCAGCACGCCCGATGTAGGTGTTATCATATTGGTGAATCCGTCACCGAACTGGAAGGCGAGGACTGTCGTCTGACGCGAAATATCAACAAGGTCGGAGAATGGTGCCATAATGGGCATTGTGAGTGCAGCCTTTGCCGAACCCGATGGAATAATTATGTTCAGGAATGTTTGTATTCCGTACATTATTGACAGCGAGGCTTCTTTTCCAGTGTCCTGCATTCCGTTCGACAGGCTGTTCATTATGGTGTCGATGATGTTGCCGTTGGTAAGTATGGCGATAATTCCGCCAGCAAGGCCAACTACAAATGCGGCAGAGAAAATGTCCTTGGCTCCGTCGATGAACATTTTGACAATGTCGTTTGCCGACTTGTTCATTGCTATTCCTGCCGCTATGCCCATGGCAAGGAAAAGGCCTCCTATTTCTTCCACATACCAGCCGTAGCCCATTACGCCTATAATAAGATACAAAACAGTGAACATCAGTAGGTTTATTATGTAGAAATGCACCGATTTAAACAGCATGAAAAATGATGTGAAAATGAAAAGTCCGGAAACTATTGGTATTGCAGCAAACTCAAATTCTGCATTCCCAACTTTTAGCTGAGAAATTGGATAGTGTATGGAGAAAAGAATTACAGCAATGGAAACTATTATGCAGCTTGCCCATGCCGATTTAGGGGTGCAATATACGATGTCGTCGGAGTGACTGCTGTTGTTTTTGCGCCAGTATTCGTCGATGGAGTAGGTGAGGCTCTTCTGTGGATTTTTCTTTATGCGTGATGCGTACCAAAGTATAAAAGAGAAGCCTACTGCGTTAATTATCAGCCAGCATACAAACCTGTATTCCCATCCGCTGAACAATGGCAAGTCCGACATCCCCTGCGCTATGCCTATTGTGAACGGATTGAATATTGCTCCTGCAAAACCTAGATGTGCGGCTACATACACGAGGCAAAGCCCTGTAATTGAATCGTATCCCATTGATATTGCCAATGGAACGAATATAATGACGAAGGCTATTGTCTCCTCGCTCATGCCAAATATTGCCCCGAATGCACTGAATAATGTCATTATCAGTACCATTATGATGTTATTTACACCTATCTTCTGAAGAAATTTCCATTTTTCAAGCTTTTGGCTGAACCTCAGGAACGAATTTATTCCTGCCGCCAAGGCGCGACTTTCGTTTAGAATCCAAAAGCTTCCGCCTACAAGCAGTATGAATGCGATTATTCCTGCCTGTTTCTTGAATCCATCAAAAATAGAGGTGAAAACCTGCCATGTTTGAGGGCTTGCATCCACTTCGTGGTACGAGTTTTCTACAATTACTGTTGTGCTTCCACCATCGGGAAGTGGCTTTTGCGTACGCTCGAATTGTCCAGCAGGGACAACCCATGTCAGTATTGCTGCAATTACAATTATCGCGAATACAATTACGTATGTATGTGGTACTTTCTTGAACATTTTCTTTGAAATTTGTGTGCAAAGATAATTTTAATTTACGATTTACAAATTACTATTGTTTGGGCGGATCACGGCTCTTTCATTTAACCGCCCCCTGAGCCTGTCGAAGGGTAAGGTTAATAGGCATTATATTATTTCGTCACCTTGACTTCGACAAGCTCAGTCAGCGGATTCGTTCAAATGCTAACTGTTTGTGTCATAGGTAACAATATTGTCTAAATGAAAGAACCGTGTGGGCAGATTGGTTTGGCAATTTGTCAGATATGACTGAGTTGATTGCGTTTTGACCGATTTATAGTTATTTGTTGTATGGGACAAGAGCGTCGTTTCCCATTATGTATTTGTCCAATGTCTGGTATAGTTCCAGTAAGTATTGGAGTTTTGTGTTGCTGTCAACCTGTTTCAGGATCAGTCTTTCGTCTTGCATGAAATACCTGTATGTGTGCTTGTCGTTGATTAGATATTCGTTGTATGTGATTCCCTTGATTTTGCGGTTAGAGCCGAAGTGTGGAGAAAATGTCCTCGTAGAGAAGTCGATGCTAGTGTCGAGTCCGGAATTGAGCCATATTCCATTGTCTGGAATGTTTACGGAATAGTTGTCCTTAAGGAATTTCAATATTGATGGGGCAATGTTCCTATGTGTTGTCAATGCTTTGAATGTCTGGCTTTTCTTTAGCATTGGCGACCATATAATCAACGGAACTCGGAAGTTGTCGATTGCGAAACCTTCATTTTCTGTCTGGAAATTATGGTCACCAGTGATAATGAATATTGTATTGTCGAATGTCTTGCACTTGCTGTATTCATTGAAGAATTTGCGTAGGCAATTGTCGGCATACATGAATGAAGCGTTTTCTGCTATTAAATTGTAGTCGCTTGTGTGTTGTTTATTTGTCTGTTCGTTTTGTCTTTGCTTGTATAGGTTGATGTAGTATTCCTTGTCGGGATATTCAAACGGGTCGTGAGTTGTAAGTGTCAGATAGATGTCGAGTCGAGGTTGATTGTTTGTATTTTTTATGTCTTTAAGTGAGTTTGTCAGCATATATTCGTCCCAAAGACCCCAGGCGTTTCTTTGGCTTGATGATTCGTATTCTTGGCTGTTGTAGAACATTGTCATGTGGTTGTTTTCGGCGAATATGTCCATGCAGTCGAATCCGTACCATCCTCCATAGAAAAATGTGTTTTTATATCCGTTTTCGTATAGGATCTTTGCAAGGGATGTGAAATTGGGCATGTCGTGCCTGTATGTCATAAAACCTTTGTTGCCAAATGGTAGCGCCCCAAGTATCGACGGCAGAACTCCGAATGTGCGTTCCGATGTAGAAAGGCAGTTTTCCCATGTTAGCGAATGTTCCGCAAGTGAGTCCAAAAATGGCGTTGCTGAGGCGGCAATACTATTTTTGCCGCTGATATGAGAGCAAAGTCCTTCTCCGATTATGATTACTATGTTTGGTTTGCTTTCTCCTATTTCAAAATATTCCGACAGCACGTCGGGGCTTATATCCTTGTGAAGCAAAGGGTATTTGTAGTTTTCAAATTCGTATTCAGGAAAATATGATGCTAATTCTGCCGATTTTTCACGTAATTCACTGTCGGATAGCATTATGATCGAATTATCTTCTATTATGCTCTCAATCAGGTATTTGGTTTTGTTTTCTACAATATAGTATTCTTTGTTGAATTTAAACTTTTCTTTGTTAAGTCCGGGGAAAAATATGCAGCATAACGAAAGAGTTATCATGGTTGCTTGTAGCCATTTTGCGAAGCATATTTTTTTTCTCGGTATAAAAATGAATGAAACAGAGAGTATTATTATTGTTATGATTGCAGGAATGTTGTATGGACTGTTGGCACTGACGGTAATGTATAGTTCCTTTACCGAATAAACCGTTATTATACTGTCAAGTGGTATGTGCGAAACACCAAAATATAATGATAAAAGTATTGATAGGCAGATGTATGCCCAGAAAAATATTCTGATAGTATAGTTTGCTAATTTGTACGAAACCTTTGTAAGTAAGAAATAGATTATGTAAAGGGCTGCCACAATCCAACCTATGTATGCAATGTCGACTAAAAATCCGAGCAGTACGTTTTCAATAATTCTTGACTGGTAGTTTGTTGCCCAAAGCGTGATCCATTCAATAATCCTCGTCAGCAGGATTGCACATATAAAATAAAGGTATTCGATGCAGAACTGGTTTAGTGGTTCGAACAATAATCCAATTTTTTCTCGAAATCTCTTTAGTCCCATCTGTACTTAAGTTTTATTAAAAACAGACTATCTTTAATTTTATTGTAGATATTAATAAAAAAAACTGCAAGTATTCTTGCAGTTTTTCGGTGACCCATGAAGAATTCGAATCCTCAACCTTCTGATCCGTAGTCAGATGCTCTAATCCAATTGAGCTAATGGGCCATAATTTTCGACTGCAAAGGTACTGCTTTTTATTTAAATGACAATAAAAAATCTTCTTTTTTGTTTAAAAATGCATATATCATTGGCTTTTATGCTGTTGCGATGGTTTTGCCTGACCTTTTTGGGGGCGTGTCATGCTTGGTCAATTATAATTTATGTTCCAAGGATGGCAATTGTTGGATTAGGACGTGAATGGTGCAGTCGTAAATTTTATTTTATCTTTTTTTATGTAGGTAGCGATAAAATATTATTTTTGCATCAGTTTAAAATATTGTATAGTTATGGCTGATTATGATGAGGCTCAGAATGTAGCAGATGAGTTTAAAGAACCAGAACTTGCGGAAAAGAAAGAATTTAAGTGCAAAAATTGTGGAGCATCCTTGGTTTTTGAGCCGGGTACTACCTCAATGAAATGTCCGTATTGTGGCGCTGAAAATGAAATTGAAATAGGGGACGAGGCGATTGAAGAACTAGATCTTGATGAATATCTTGCCAAACTGGAATCGGGAGGCGAAACCGGTGATGGCAACAAGCTGGAGGAAGTTTCCACCGTTGCTTGTAGCTCGTGCGGCGCAGTGGTTACTCTTGATGCAAACATAGTTTCTGACGAATGCCCGTTCTGTGGGACTAAATTGGTTGTTTCAAACGAATCAACCAAGAAGATGATAAAGCCGAAATCAGTGCTTCCGTTCAAGGTGAAATCTGAGGAAGCTTTGGAATCGTATCGTAAGTGGATAAAGGGCTTGTGGTTTGCACCGCCAAAACTCAAGGTGTATGCAACTCAGTGCGAGAAGCTGGCTGGTATGTATCTGCCGTACTGGACTTACGATGCACAGACCGAATCGGACTACCGCGGTTTGCGTGGTGACGACTACACCGAAACCGTTACAGTAACTGTAAACGGCAAAACCGAAACTCGTACAGTCGTAAAGACTCGCTGGACACCAGTTTCGGGACATATAGGACTGTTCTTCGACGATGTGCTAATCCCTGCTTCAAAGACCTTGGATCGCAAGAAGATGGACGAACTTGAGCCTTGGGATTTGGAGAACCTTGTTCCTTACGAGGAAAAATTTCTGTCGGGTTTCCGTACCGAAACTTATCAGACTGGTCTAAGGGAAGGTTACGAAGATGCGAAAAATATTATGGAACAGAGTATTAGGGAAGAAGTCCGTCGTGATATTGGTGGTGACCATCAGAAAATTACTGGACTGAGCATACAATTCTCCGATACTACGTTCAAGCACACGTTGTTGCCAATTTGGATTAGTGCATATCGTTTCAAGGCAAAGGTTTATCGCTTCATTGTCAATGGTCGTACTGGCAAGGTTGCAGGCGACCGTCCTTGGTGCTGGTGGAAGATTGCTTTGTTTGTACTGGGTATAATTGCCGTACTAGTGGGAATTTATTACATTTATACGCTGCTTAATAAATAATTAAATTAAATAAATATGAAAGGAAAAATCAGTATTGTTATTGCAACTGCCGCATTGTTTGCTTTTTCGTGCGGTAATAATGAAAAAAAGGAAGACGCCGAGCAGAACCAGGAGGCTTCTGTAGAAAAAAAGGATGTACCGGGAATGGAAGTATCTGATATGCGTGCATTGGTAAATAATTATGCAGAGGTTGACTTGAAGTCGGATTTGGTTTCTGAATTGTCTGCAAACCAGAAGCAGATGTTGAAGAAGCTCATCGAGGTCGCCGACATCATGGAGACTGTTTTCTGGAAAGAGGCAATAGGCGAAAAGCAAGCTTTCCTCTCGTCGATTAAGGACGAAGATGCTCGCAGGTATGCCGAAATCAACTATGGTCCGTGGGACAGGCTCGACGGCAACAAGGCTTTCGTCGAAGGTTATGGCGAAAAGCCCAAGGGCGCTTGCTTCTATCCGACAGATATGACCGATGAGGAATTCCAAGTACTTCCAGAAGAAGTTCGCAACGGCTGGTATTCGGTTATTCGTCGCAACGATGATGGTTCGCTCAAGGAAGTTCCTTACCACGAGGAATATCCTGAATTGCTCAAGGCTGCCGACTTGCTCGACGAGGCTGCTGAACTTGCCGAGGACGAAGGTTTCAAGAAATATTTGAAACTCCGTGCCGAAGCTTTCCGCACCGACAACTACTTTGAGAGCGACTGCGCATGGATGGACATGAAGACCAACCTTATCGATTTTGTTGTAGGTCCTATCGAAAGCTACGAGGACGAAATTAGCGGTTCACGTGCTGCTCATTCCGGACAGATTCTTATCAAGAATATGGAATGGACCCGCAAGATTGAACACTACAATGCAATTCTCCAGACATTGCAGTCGAATTTGCCAGTTGATCCAAAGTACAAGGCTGAGAGTGCAACCAATTCTGGCGATATGAATGTTTACGATGTTGTATATTCTGCAGGTGACTGCAATTCGGCAAGCAAGAACATCGCTATTAACCTTCCGAATGATCCTAGGGTTCATGCAGCTAAGGGCTCTCGCAAGTTGCAGTTGAAGAATGCCATGAAGTTGAAATTTGACCAGATTCTTGTTCCGATTGCAGAACTTCTCATTGCTGACGACCAGATTAAGCACATCAATTTCGAAAATGCATTCTTCCAGAACGTTATGTTCCATGAAGTTGCTCACGGACTTGGCGTTAAGTTCACAATCAATTCAAACAAGAAGTCGGTTCGCGATGCTTTAGGCGATTCGTACAGCACAATAGAGGAAGCTAAGGCCGATATGTTAGGTCTGTACCTTGTAACAATGCTTCACAATATGGGCGAAATCAAGGATCAGGATCTGATGGACAACTATGTTACTTTCCTTGCTGGTATCTTCCGTTCTGTTCGTTTCGGTGCATCCGAGGCTCACGGAAAGGCAAACATGATGGAATTCGCATTCATCAAGGATAATGGTGGTTTCAATTTCGACGAGGCAACAGAAAAGTATTCTGTTAACCTTGAAAAGATGCAGGAAGCTGTAAAGAATTTCGTTTCAAAGGTTATTGTACTTCAGGGCGACGGCAACAAGGCTGAAGTTGAAAAGTGGATAAAAGAAAAGAGTGTTGTTACTCCAGATTTGCAGAAGAGTCTCGACAAGATTGCTGGTGCTGGTATCCCCAAGGATATTGTATACAGACAAGGTGCCAACGTTCTTGGCTTGTAATTGTATGTAACTAAACTTTATATGGTGGACATTTATCCTAATGTCCGCCATTTTTTGATATATTAGATGCATTGAATGAATAGACTGACCTTGCATAAACCAATTCCCACGTTGCTGGTTCGCTTGGCTGCTGTAATGCTGATGTACTCGTTGCAGAGAGTAATCTTTTATGCATACAACAGCTCTTTCTTTCCTGAAGCAACAGTAATGTCTTTCATATATGGGATGAGGTTTGATTTTACGTCAGTCATATATACTAATGCACTAGTAATTTTGTTGTCCATAATCCCCGCAAAGTTTATTGGCAAGAAATGGTATGGAATAGTTGTCGCTTCGATTTTTGTGCTTTGTAATTCGATAGCTTTTGCTTTTAATCTCATGGATGTAGGGTATTTCCCTTTTTCTCACAACCGTTCCACTTTTTATTTGTTTGAGTTTATTTCTGATGTTCCAAATTTTGGCGACCTATGTGGTGTCTTTATTGTGGATTATTGGCATTTGCTTTTGATTTTGCTCTTGTTTGTATCTGCGTTGGTTTTAATCTCGAAGTATACTTTCACTAAGGAAGTCCCTGATTTCTACTCGTCGGTAAAAATGTCGGTATTGCATGTGATTGGCCGTTTGCTTCTTGTCGGAATTGCTGTTGTTGGTATGAGGGGAGGTTTTCAATTGAAGCCAATAGGCAATGCAACTGCAGCTGCATACCAGAATGGCAATAATACGGCATTGATACTCAATACTCCATTTTCTATAATTAGGAGCTACGGGATGAAGGAACTTGAAGAGAAGCATTATTTTGAAACCGATGAGGAGGCGTTTGCTTATTTTTCTCCAAAAAAGGAAAAGCATGAATTAAATTTATTGCAGAATGTACCACAGACCGACAATGTTGTTATAATCATGCTTGAAGGTATATCAAGCGAATATTCAACTTTTTTGGCTCTGCCGCCTAAAAAGAATGCAGGATATACACCATTTATTGATAGCCTTGCCCGAAATAGCATAGTATTCAAGGGTCAAGCCAATGGGTTGCAGTCCATTGTGGCTTTATCATCAATTTTGGGATCAATACCGTCGCTTTCCGAAACACCGTTTTCCAAATCAAAATACATAATGAATAGGATCGATTATCCGACAAAGCTGTTATCTAGGCTTGGCTATCGAACGGCGTTTTTCCATGGCGCTGCAAACGGGACAATGGGATTTGACGATTTGTGCAAGGTGATGGGCGTTAAGGAATATTATGGGCTTGATGAGTATCCATACAGGGCAGATTACGATGGATCGTGGGGAATTCCCGACTATCAGTATCTGCAGTATGTGGCTGATGTCCTGAATGGCTTTGATGGCAAATTCTTTATTACTGTATTTACCATTACGTCGCATCATCCGTTTGTTGTGCCCAAAGATTTTGATTCAAAGGTGCCCCAAGGCGATTTTCCGATGCAACATACGGTGGCATACACCGATATGGCTTTGCAGAAATTTTTTGACAAGATTTCAAAAAGTAAATGGTATGATAAAACATTGTTTGTTATAACTGCCGACCATACCAATTTTGCAGGAAGCAAGAATATTGATTCTAACAGGACATACGATGTGCCAATGTTATTTTATCATCCACGTGGCGATACTGCTTTTGTTTCCGAAAAAATAATGCAGCAGACCGACATAATGCCGTCCATTGCTTCCTATTTGGGTATTGATGGAAATTTTGTGTCTTTTGGAAACAATGTGTTTGATACGGTGCAGACAAGATTTGCGGTAACAAGGGGAGCGGATTATTACAATTTTGTAATAGAAGACAAAACCATTAGGTTGTACGATAATGATGAGATCAAGCTTGTGTCGAATAGAGGGACGGCTGATGTTACAGATTATGAGCGCAATTTTATTAGAGCTTTTGTCCAGTGCTATAATAATGGGCTGATACATAATTCGCTCTATTTTGAGTGATATTAGCTACTAAAAGATTACCTTTGCAAAAAAAAATTGCCAGATGACATTTGGAACAACAATATGTGCCATATCGACGGCATCGGGGACAGGTGCCATAGGTATAGTTAGGATTAGCGGAGCAGAGTCATACGCTATAGCAGAGAAAATAATAGGGGCAAGGACTGCTTTTCGTATTGCAGAACCTCGTAAGATGCTTTTTACATGTCTGCACGATGAGCAGGGCAATATTCTTGATGAGGTTATGGTTGCCAAGTTTGCTTCGCCTTCGTCGTTTACAGGCGAGGATATGGTCGAAATATATTGCCATGGTTCCGAATACATTGAGCAGCGTATATTGTCATGCCTTACAACCAATGGAGCGGTATTGGCACGTCCCGGTGAGTTTACGCAAAGGGCATTCCTGAACGGAAAGATGGATTTGTCGCAGTCGGAGGCAGTTGCTGATTTAATTTCGAGCAGTTCTGCTGAATCGCATCGTGTGGCAATGTCGCAACTGAAGGGGCAGGTGTCTTCCAAGATTTCCGAACTTCGTGGCAAGATGTTGGAACTTACGTCGTTGCTTGAACTTGAACTTGATTTTTCGGAAGAAGATGTAGAGTTTGCAGATAGGACAAAACTTGTTGCCCTTATCGATGAGGTATGCAGTGAGACTGTTAAGCTTATACGAAGTTTTGAGTATGGTAATGCTGTGAAATCAGGCGTGCCTGTTGCTATTGTCGGCGAGCCGAATGCTGGCAAGTCGACTTTGCTCAATGCAATTCTGCACGAGGATAGGGCAATAGTATCGTCAGTGGCTGGAACTACTCGTGATACGATAGAGGAGGAGTTTGTTATCGGTGGCATAAGGTTCCGTTTCATTGATACTGCCGGAATCAGGGAAGCTGATGGTGAAATAGAGAAACTGGGGATTCAGCGTACGTATTCGAAGCTAAAGTCGGCGCGTATTGTTGTCCTCGTACTAGATGCAACTGCTGGAAAATCACACAATGAGAGTATAGTCAAGTCAATTTCAATGGAACTGGCAGAAGGTACGAAACTTATAGTTGCGGTAAACAAGTCTGACATTTGCGATGTACAATGTTGTGGCGAAGATTCGATTTCGATTTCTGCCATCATGGGAACGAATGTAGATGCCTTGTGTTGTAAGTTTGTTGGTTACGTTTCTTCGTTGAAGCCCGAAACTGCCGACGTTGTAATTACCAATGCCCGTCATGTAGCGTCGTTGTCGGCAGCAAAGGACTTGTTATTGTCGGCCAGGCGTTCGATAGAGGAGGGGGTGCCTTCCGATTTTATAGCTCAGGATTTGCGAGAAGCTAACTATCATTTAGGCGAAATAACAGGAGCTATCAGTTCCGATGAGGTTTTGGGAAGCATTTTCTCGAAGTTCTGTATAGGGAAGTAAGGGCTTTTTTATAATCAGTTTCTATTTTACAAAAAAACTGCCACCAAATATTAGTGGCAGCTGTAGTATTATCCTTTATAATTGATAAAAAGCTATTGGAGTTATTCTCCTAATTTCTTCATTGCTTTTTCCTTGCACTTTTCTAGCTTTTTGTCGTACTTTTTGCCCATAATTTCTTCTATTTCTGCATAATCTTCATCGCTTATGCAATTGCAGTTTGAGTTAAGTATGTAATTGTAAAGATTTGTTACATCATAGCTTAATACATATAAGTCAATGACTGACTTGGCTTTATTATATGATTTAATCATTAAGTTAGCAATGTATTCGTATGATTCCTTGTAGTATTTTATAGCATCTTCCCTGTTGTTTTCCATACATGCCTTTCTCATTTTTATAAAACACTCGACTTCGACATCTTCTTCTTCACCTGCGGTATTAAATTCATCTTCACCTCCAATTCTTTTTACTGCATCTTCATACGTGTTCACATATTCGCTCTTATATTTTTCGGTTGCAGCGTTTAGTATTTCGTTTTGCTCAGATGTCGTCAAGCAACTGCAATTGCCCATTATTTCGTTAACCATATTATAAAATGCTTCGGCTTCACCACTTATATCTTCAAGATCTTTTTGCGTGTTTGCATTTTTGAGACCATCAATAGTTGTCTGATAAAAGTATTCGTATGATTCTGCCAAATATTTCTGCGCATTTTCCTTGTTTCCGTCAGCACATGCTTTTTTCAGGTTTTCCACAAATGCTGGATCGAAGTCATGTGAAGGTGTGTAGCTTTCCGATTTGAAAGAACTTAATAATAAAACCATTGCTATTGCAACTACAGTAAAGATACCTTTTTTCATATTGATAATTTTTAAGATTAATATTTCAAATTTTTTACTTGTCAGAAGAATTTTGCACGTTTAATAAGGTATGGCTTAAGAATTTCGTCAACAGGCATGTTTATGTCGGCCTCCACGAAATCTATTCCGAATAGTCCGCACTTGTATTTCAGTTCCGAGGTAAGAGCCGAAACCTTTTTTACATATCCATCACGCACCTCGGCAGGATTCAAAATCATTGTCGTACCAGTCTCTAGGTCAACGAATTTGTATGGACGATTCGAGAATGCGAATTCTTCTTCCATCTTGCGGTCAATTACATGAAATATTATGATTTCATGTTTGCTGTACTTCAGGTGCTGCAAAGCAGAGAACAGAGCTTCGTTGTCACCGTCAATGAACATGTCGCTAAACAATATTACCAGCGAACGTTTGTGTATCATGTCGGCAATCTTGTGCAATGTTCCCGCAGTGTCGGTCCGCTTTTGCAATTGTATGCTGTCGGGTTTCAGGTACTGGCGCATTTCGTTGTACATGATCGACAGATGCACTTGCGACGACTTTGCGTCAAGATTAAATTTTACATCGTCGTCAAATAGTGTGAGCCCTACTGCATCGCGTTGCCTGTGAAGCAAATATACTAATGAGGCAGCTGCATATATGGAAAATTGCAGTTTGTTCATGCGTTTTTCCTTGTATGGGAAAAGCATGGACGACGAAACGTCTATTATTATTTGTCCGCGTAGGTTGGTTTCCTCCTCATAGCGTTTCACAAACAGCTTGTCGGTGCGGGCATACAATTTCCAGTCGATATGCTTGGTGCTTTCACCTTTGTTGTAGAGCCTATGCTCGGCAAATTCTACAGAAAAACCATGGAACGGACTTTTATGCAAACCAGTAATAAAGCCTTCAACCACCTGTCTTGCAAGAAATTCAAGGTTGTCGTACTGCGGAAACAATTCAAGGTTCACATCTTTTGCATCCATAGTTCTTTGTTTTGCGCACAAAAATAATAATAATTTACGATTGACAATTTTAGAATGACGATTTTAGATAAAATGATTTTACGGGCGATATGTGCATCGTTCCGAAACAATCATAAAATCATTGATTTTGTATAGAACCACGACGCAAATCATTGCGTCTACAATCGTTAAATTGTTGAATTTTCAAATTGAATCCTTGAATTCGACGCAAAGCATTGCGTCGCTACAATCGATGAATTGTTGAATTATCAAATTATTGAATTATTGAATCATCAAATCATACAATAAAAACAGGCGGGAACGAATCCCGCCCGCCAACAAAATATATAAAAGGAAAACAGAAGATTGCTTTTTATTGTCACCCTAGTTTGCCTGCACGGTATTGTTTCACAAGGAATTCGATGGTTTGGTCGGTTACCTCGGAATCGTATGACTTCTTAAGGTCGTTTCCAAACATGAGGGCAAAAGCCTGACACGATCCTGCAACAAATCCGCCCTTCAAGGTTTTTATGATTTCGAATGCGGTACTTCCGCTTTCTCTATCAAGCAATTTTACGAACAATACGGCTTGCGACAATGTGAATTTGCTCATAATAGGCTTGTAGTGCGCCATTATTTGCTTTTCACGCATATCCATGTACTTGCGACGTTGACGATCGGTATCCATGCGGGCAAGGCTGTCTTCAATATGACGGTAAATAGCCGAAACTTCTACAGCGTACGGGTATACCTTCTTGAAATTTCTGACAAGCTTGTCGTATTTCTTTTCTGCCTTTTCGGCCTTGCGCTTGTTGGCGTAAACCTTTACTTCCGGTAAAAATATAATATTTTCGTTAGCTGCCCTCAAACTATCTGTATTTATAGATGTATAATATTTCATGGCAGTCTGCGAAAACGTTTCTGCAGGGAAAGCAGCAATTGCAACCAGTAATATTAAACATAACTTTTTCATCTTCGTTCCTTTTTAAATCCTTGCATTAAATGACAAAATCCGTTCCAAAATGTGTTCAATAACATTTATTTAACTTTTATGCTTGAGCTTTGTTGTTGTATATTAGTGATTTAACTAATTTGTGAGACATCAATATAGTTACTATTACAGAAAATAAATCGGCAATAGGGAAGGCGTACCAGATGGCATCGTCGCCCCAAAAAGAAGTACAATAGCGAGGCAAAAGTATGACTAAAGGTATAAGGAAAAGCATCTGACGGGCAATCGACAGGAAAAATGCCGGCTTTGCCTTGCCCAATGCCTGGAACAGTCCCGAACCTATCACCTGACAGCCCACGACAGGAATTGCAAGCACGAAAATACGCAGTCCTCTCGCTCCAATCTCAACAAGTTCCTCATCATCGCTGAACATAAAGAGCAACTGGTGCGGAATCAACTCGAACAGTACAAAACCAACGATGCATATTACCGTCGAATATATTATTCCGGCCTTCAATGCGCCAATCACACGACCGTACTTTTCGGCTCCGTAATTATAGCCAGCAATAGGCATAAATCCTTGGTTGACACCAAATATCGGCATAAAGACGAACATTGTCAGGCGGTTTATGATGCCGTATGCGGCAATTGCAATCGAACCGCCCACTCCGCCAAGCACATTGTTAAGCACAATGGATGTCGATGAGTGCGCCAGCTGCCTTCCGAACGATGCCGAACCAAGAGCCAAAGTCTCGCCTAGAACCTTGGGCTTCGGCAACCTGAAACATTCGCGGTACGACAGCGACAGAACCCTCTTTTTGCTTCGACGGAAATACCACAGACCAAGCGCCGCGCTCACAATCTGCGAAATGGACGTTGCAATGGCGGCGCCTTTCACACCCCAACCGAAAATAAAGATGAATATCGGGTCGAGCACAAGGTTGATGACAGCCGTCAGCACCTGGCACCACATTGCAAACTTGGTATTCCCTTCGGCACGGATGACATTGATGAAGACGAAGAATATGTTCATCGCGAAACTTCCGGGCAGACACCACACGGCATATTCCATAGAGTAAGGCAGAATGGAATCGTCAGCGCCGAAAAGTCTCAGCAAGTCGGGCAAAAACGCTATCACCAAGCCGAAAAGCAGGACATTGAGGCATAGAATCATAAACACGAGGTTGTGAAGCACAAGTTCGGCCAGTTCGCGGTTTCTCGCTCCCAGAGCACGCGAAATTATCGATGCACCGCCAAGTCCTACCGCTTGTCCGAAAGTGTTGTTAATCATAAGCATAAGCGGCAAAGTGACTGACAATCCAGCTATTGCGCCAACGCCTACGGCCTGTCCCACAAAAATAGTATCGGCAACATTATATATGGTAATGGCGAGCATCCCCAGCACCGAGGGCAACGACAACCGCAAAAGCAAGGTGCTTATGCGTTCAACTCCTAATCGTTCGGCATTATCCATACAAGATGCAAAAGTAAGTATTTTTCTGACACTAAATTCGCGGGAATCCTATTTTGTAAAATTTGAATTTGAAAACAGCATCTTTTGCTCTTTTACTCTTCGTAAATCGTACTTCGCAACCTTTAGCTTGGCTTTGCAAACCTTTAGTTCAACGAAGTTAAATCATGAAATCCCGGTATCGGTCTTGCGAAATTTTTTATTTTGTAATAAATATCCTATTTTGTATTTTTGTCAGCGAATTATTAAATATGGATATGTCGAACTCAAATTCTTCTGCGATTTCAAATGGACTCCGATATTTGGAGGACAGAGGATGGACGGAACTTATTGATTCCAGATGGACGATTGATGTGCGCGAAGAATTGGAACGGTCTGGTCTTGGTTTAGCGGAAAATGAAATTATTGAAATTTGTAATGTTGCCATCGTACCTAAACCTGATTGGAATACCAAAGAGCGTTTGGGTATTACAAATTGGCCTACACGACAAGACCAAATCAACACATCCATTAAATACAATGCTTTTTCGGAACATACACTTCAACTGATAGACAACTACATAAACGAAATACTCAATGGAAGAACAAATATTGATAGATTCAATTTACCGGAGCATGCAGGACTCTGCACGGCAGGTGCGCCGCTCATTGGGGCGTACATCGTATGCAACTACGCTCGAAGAAGCCTTGAGCCAAGTCGAAATGCTACAGAAAGCCAAGCAAGCAGCCCAGCAAACTGGGATATAGATGCCAAGCAAGAAGAGTTAGTACAACAATGGGCAGAAGCAAAACGACTATGGTTTCCTCATGCCGAACAATTAATTACCAATACCTTTGGTCCTAAAATAGCAGAAGGAGCTGAAGCTAAAGTCTATTACAAAGGCGGCTGTACATCAGTCGTGAAAGCGCGAACTTCAATTTATTCTACTTTTGGCAAAGCACTGGAAGCCATTGTTTTGCATAATACTCTTTTCCCCGAGACACAAATGTCTGTAATAGGTTTCACACGCGATTCTGACGGATTGTTCCGTTGCGTTCTTACTCAGCCATACATTGGATGCAAACGATTGGCAACCAAAGCGGAGATTGACGAGATGGTAGCCACAAAAGGTTTCCGCGACAATTATAGCGGGAAAGGCGTAAATTATATAGGCGAGCGTCTTTATTTGGAAGACATGCACCCTGCCAATGTTTTTGTTGACATACTCACAAACAAACCAACTTGCATTGATTGCATAGTAAAGTTTATCAATAAATAGTCCTCTTTTACATAATTAGTCTGACAGACGAAAGAAGACAATGCTAATTATAAGTATTTTGCTGATGTTTTCGCACGAAATTACCCCCTCGGCTGCAAACTCCGTCTATACTCGCTGGGCGACTGCCCTAAATGTTTGGTGCAGTAACGACTGAAATAGGAAAGCGATGCAAAATTCATACGCTCGGCAATTTGCGTAAGCGAGAGGCGTTCGTCGTCGAGATACTTTTTTATAATTGGTACGGTATGGCGGTTGATGTAGCTGCTAACGCTATGACCTGTGACACGCTTGACGGTTGCCGAAAGGTACTTTGGCGACACATTCAGTCGTTCGGCATAGTAGTTTACCTCGCGCTCTGTGCGACTTATACCCGTCGAAAGCATATCCATCAGTTGCTTCACGATGTAGGCTGTGCGGTCACTGTGCGGAGCTGTAGTATCGCGCTGTGCGTGCGGCTCGAAGATGTCGTACATCATCGTAAGACAGAGGCTACCCATAAGTTCGCGATAGAACAGCAGATGACGGTCGCCTAGTCGGTCGCGCAGACGATGGAAATCGGCCAGCATAATTGAAGCCTGCTCATCGGTAAGTGGAATTACCGGGTTTTGGTTCAGGCTTATACTGCCACCTATGCTGTAGTTGTTCGATGGTAGCAGGTTTTGGAGAAACTTGTTGTCGGCAGCAAACCACTCGACCTGCATATCGGGATGCGCAGCAAGATTTTTCACACGGTCGGGCATCGGAACAACTACCAAATCATTCTTCACAATATGGTAGCATCTTTCGTTGAACACAAAACTCCCCTCCCCAGCCGTGCAAAGCAGGTGCATACAGGTATGAGCCAGTTCTGGTGCATTCATCCCGTAAAAGTCCGTCGAATATAGAAAGTCAATCTTCACGAGGCGAAGTTACAGATTATTTTTAATACAGACGAACGTTTTTGGAAAACATATCTAGCAATTGAATACGGTTAATTCTAAGAAATTTATTCATATATAACTAAATATGAAATTCATTTTTTATGTAAGTTTGCAAACTCAAAACTAAGAAAATATAGTTTAGGGATTAAAAGAATGGAAAATGGGAATAAACAAAATAGTTGGCATTGGCAAGAACCCAATAGCGCATGGAGAGGTATAGGCATATACCATATTACCCTTACAGTTCCATCCAGAGAACCGATATTAGGTATGCTCATCATTCCCGAAAACAATCCAGCACAAGCAAGAATTGAACGTTCAAAATTAGGGAATAGCATAGTAGAAGAACTGCTCCATATTCCAACTTTTTATCCAGAGATACGAATCCTGCAATTCTGTCTAATGCCAGACCATCTGCATGCAATCTTATATGTTACTCGGCAGATGGAGAAAAGCATAAGAATGGTTGTGCGCGGCTTTTGGCAAGGTGTAAAAAGGCATGGTCGTGAATACACTTCGTCCATTTTGCCCGAATTGAATTCGGGGACAACTGACGAAGTTTCTCGCCTAACAAACAATGATAAAGCTCATCCTTTTCCCGTATTTACAGAAATGCCTTTTATTCGCCCCCTTTCTCGCCGAGGACAATTGCAAGCAATGATTCGCTATGTACAGATGAATCCTCAACGGCTTGCTACTAAGCGTCTAAAACCTAGTTACTTTCGTGTGCAACAAGGCGTTGAGATTAATGGAAGAAAGTACAATGCCGTGGGAAATGTGTCCATTTTGATGTATGGATGTCGCAAAACGGTGCATGTACGTCGCGTGATGCAGGAAGCCGCAAAGAATGGTAACAATGAGCCACTACGCAATTATATGAATGGCTGTATTATTGAAGCTCGCAATGGGGCGGTTATGGTTTCCCCGTTTATCAGCTCGCCAGAGAAAGAAATATTGGCAATTCTAATAAAAGAGAAACTCCCTATAATTTACCTTACCAATAACGGCTTTGGTGAGTATTACAAACCGTCAGATGGCATATTTGATGCAGTTGCTACAGGGCAATTACTAATATTAAACCCATGGTCGCATAATGATTGTAAAAAGCATATAACTCGCGAAGAGTGCATAATGCTCAACAATTTTGCAGAAGAAATAGCCGCAAGCTAAATTTCATGGCGAACAAAATATCTCCTAAAACATTTGTGCAAAAAGTGAAAAATGTAGTGCTTTTTGTGAAATAGCGGTTCCGTGGATTTGCTGTTTTTTTGCATCGTAAAACAAAACAAAAGAGTTATGCAAGAAGAAAGAGTTGACCCAAGGTTATCGACAGCCGAAGAACTTGCCGAAGGCGTTCGTCAGGCTCAGACATTATTCAAGTTGAACCACACTATGCCATATACCGACGAGTACAATGCGCTCGCCAAGGAACTGTTTGTCCACGATGTATTTGCTGACGGTGGCTTCGTAATGCCCGGACTCACTGGTGTTTGCTTCGACCGCGTACGACTGGGCAAAGGTGTAATGATAATGAACAACTGCCTTATGATGGCTCGCGGAGGCATCACAATTGATGACGGTGCAATGATTGCCGCCAATGCGCAGCTAATTTCCAACAACCACGACCTCCACGACCGTATGATACTGACTTGCAAGCCAGTACACATTTGCGAAAACGCTTGGATTGGCGCAGGGGCCACCATCTTGCCGGGTGTTACAGTTGGCAAAAACGCCGTGGTAGCCGCAGGTGCAGTGGTTACAAAGGATGTTGCCGAAAATACCATCGTAGGCGGAAATCCAGCAAAATTCATCAAGAACATAGGAGAATAAATTATGAAAACCTTGAATGTAATGCTATTATTATTGGTACTCGCTACCAGCTGCAACGCACAGAACAAACAAGAAGTTAAACCACAAAATCATAACAATATGAGCAAATCAATCGTCATTTTCTTCTCACATGCTGGCGACAACTACAGCGTGGGAAACATCGAGGTCGGCAACACAAAGATTGTAGCCAACTATATATCGGAAATCGCTGGTGCTGAACAATTTGAAATAGTAACACACAAATACGACGGCATGGCCTACACGCCACTTATCGAACTAGCCAAGAAAGAGGCTGCCAACGGCGAATTGCCGCCATACGAAGGCACCGCACCCGACCTTTCGCAGTACGACACCGTCTTTATAGGTGGTCCCGTGTGGTGGGGAACCTATCCGCAGGTGATGTTCACGCTTTTCCGCGATATAAATCTTGACGGCAAAACCGTCATCCCATTCACAACCCACGAAGGCAGCGGCTTGGCATCTTGTGTCGATGATGTGAAAAAAGCTTTTCCAAAGGCAAGTGTACAAAAAGGCTTCAGCATCTATGGACACGAAGTGCGCACAGGCAAGGCAAAAGTTGAGAAATGGTTAAAAAGTCTTGGCTATTAACAATTTAAATTCAAATTCTATGCAATACATAACATTAAACAACGGCGTAAAAATGCCGCAGCTGGGCTACGGAGTGTATCAGGTGACACCAAGCGAGGCAGAACGTTGCGTGAGCGATGCGCTTAGCGTAGGTTACAGAATGATAGATACAGCTCAAGCTTACCAAAACGAAGAAGGTGTAGGCAATGCGGTGAAAAAGAGCGGCATATCTCGCGATGAAATATTCATCGTCTCCAAAATATGGATTTCGAATTACGGCTACGAAAGAGCAAAAGCATCAATCGACGAGAGCCTGCGCAAACTGCAAACCGAATACATCGACCTTATGTTGCTGCACCAGCCATTCTGCGACCGCTACGGAGCATACCGTGCATTGGAGGAGGCTTACCACAAAGGCAAAC
>Ga0310786_10001312_pt1 | contig 39879 bp, 36 predicted proteins | sample AusTroGonzalo_MG_FD_203881 | JGI IMG/M metagenome (GOLD analysis project Ga0310786, IMG submission 203881) | Bovine rumen microbial communities from tropical cattle in Woodstock, Queensland, Australia - Gonzalo_03 (v2) (version 2) | ecosystem: Host-associated > Mammals > Digestive system >... | reverse complement strand
CAACAGCGGTTCCGGGAACGACTCCGGGTGGATATGGTCACTATATCCCACGGCCACCATCAGCAGCGCCGTCACCACACTGGCTCCCGTCAGCATACCCACAAAGGCTTTCTTTACATGGTCTAACATGAATACACAGAATCTTTATTTTTCATGACTGGCCTCAAAGAGCCTTTTCTTCTCTTCTTTCGACAGACTGTCGTAACCACTCGTACGGATCTTGTCGAGAATGGCATCCACCTCTTCCTGACGAGCCTTCTTTCGGGCATTATACGCCATATCGTCAACAGGTCTCTTCCAGTTGTTGTTGGAGGGGTTGTAGGTGTGGGCCACCTTCATCTGCTTTTTCTTTTCCATGAAGCGCCAGAGAACGATGAGCAGGAAACCTACCAAGGCACCACCCAAGTGAGCCATGTGGGCCACAGGGTCGGCCAGCAGGAACTTCCAGATAAACAGGATCTCCAGCACGATATATCCCATCACCACCCAACGGGCCTCGATGGGCTTAATAAAGAAGAAACGCCAAAGGGAGCGCGTCAGGGCGCTGCCTGGGCTAAGCAGCGTAATGAAGATGGCAATGAAGAAGAGGTTGTTCAGAATAGACAATACACTCTCAATCATTGGATGCGTGTTGACTAACTCCAACAGGATAAAGGCCACAATGGTCAGAGGCACACCGATGACCCGTTTGGGGAACGTCATGCCGAAAGCCAGCAGGACGGCAAAGACGGAGCCAGAGGCACCGATGGTGCACGCTCCGTTCAGGTTACTGTTGCGCAAGATGGTTATCACATCCTGGAAACCGGCACTGGGGAACTGGGAGATAGCCATGAAATAGAACTCCACAAACTGCACTATCTCTTGGCAGATACCTGCACCGATACCGCACAGAATGTAAAATAAAATGAATTTCTTAGGCCCCCACGCATCTTCAATCATACAACCAAACATCCACAGTGCAAACATGTTTCCAAGCAGGTGATACCAGCTTGCATGTAGGAACAGATAGGTGACGAATTGCAGGGGATTGAAGTCAGAAGCCAGGAAGAAATGCAAGGCACCCCACTCTGCCAACGCTGAGCGCTCGGGAACTGCCGAGTTCATGAAATACTCTATCATGAACACCACCACATTGATGATGAGCAGATACTTAGTTACTATAGGTATGTTTCGAAACATTTTCTATTGATTATAATGACATTAAAAAACAAGAGATTTACTCTTTCGGGCGCAAAATTACGAAAAATATCTGTTTTTTAGCATAAAAATGGGCCTTTAGGCATTTTTTTTCATTAAAAAAGTGATTTTTTTTTCTTTTTTGTTTGTTTTTCAAAGAATTACAATTATATTTGCGGAAGAATTTGGAAACAAACCATATTTTTAATTTAAAAACCTATCAAAATTATGAACAAAACAGAATTGGTAGAGAAGATCGCAGCAGGTGCTGGTCTCTCAAAAGTTGATGCAAAGAAGGCTTTGGACGCTACAGTAGCAGCTATCAAGGACGCTCTGAAGGCTGGTGACAAGGTTGCTCTCGTTGGTTTCGGTACATTCGCAGTTAGCGAGCGCCCCGCTCGTGAGGGTATCAACCCCGCAACAAAGGCAAAGATTAAGATTGCTGCCAAGAAGGTTGCAAAGTTCAAGGCTGGTGCAGAACTTGCTGACGCTCTGAACTAATATTTTGTAAAGAAAAAATGAAAAGGCACTTCCTTCGGGAGTGCCTTTTCTGTTTGTAGTATCTTACCGTTTTTATTTGGGCTGCTTGCCAATATAGGCCAGGATGCCTCCATCGACATAGAGCACATGTCCGTTGACGGCGTCAGAGGCATGAGAGGCCAGGAACACAGCGGGACCACCCAGCTCTGCAGGATCGAGCCAACGACCAGCGGGTGTCTTGGCACAGATGAACGAGTCGAAGGGATGACGCGAGCCGTCAGCCTGACGTTCACGCAGGGGAGCTGTCTGTGGTGTGGCAATATAGCCAGGGCCAATACCGTTACACTGGATGTTATACTCACCATACTCCGAGCAGATGTTGCGGGTCAGCATCTTCAGACCACCCTTGGCGGCAGCATAGGCCGACACGGTCTCACGACCCAGCTCACTCATCATTGAGCAGATGTTGATAATCTTACCTTCACGACGCTCCATCATCTCGGGAATGACAGCTGAAGAGCAGATAAACGGTCCTACGAGGTCGATGTCGATGACCTGCTGGAACTCTGCACGCTTCATCTCGTGCATAGGGATACGCTTGATGATACCGGCGTTGTTCACCAGGATATCAATCTGTCCCACCTCTTTATGAATGGTGTCCACCAGTGCCTTCACGTCGTCTTCCTTCGTCACGTCGCACACATAACCCTTCACATTCTCGATGCCGGCCTCTTTGTAGTTGTCCAGACCGCGCTGCAGGGCTTCCTGATTGATATCGTTGAAGATGATGGTCTTTGCGCCAGCAGCCACGAAAGCTTTGGCGATGTTGAATCCAATACCGTAAGAGGCGCCAGTAATCCACGCGTTCTTACCTTCCAATGAAAATAGATTTGCCATAAAATTAGTTGTTTGATATTTAATAAGTAATTTGAACTTTTCTATTCTGCTGCCTCCTGGACCTGTTGCATCACACGCAGGAAGTTGCCACCCCATATCTTCTGGATGTCAGCCTCGCTGAAGCGTCGTGCCAACAACTGACGGGTAAAGAGTGTCAGCTCGCTGGCATTGGCCAGTCCACAGATGCCGCCATCGCCGTCGAAGTCGGTACCCAGTCCCACATGGTCTATGCCCATCACGCTGATAGCATGCTCCAGGTGTGCCATCGCGTCGAGGATGGTAGCCTGACCATCTTTCTTCAGGAAACCGTTATAGAGGGTGATCTGACAGACGCCACCTTTCTGGGCCAGCGCCCGCATCTGGTCATCTGTCAGGTTGCGGGGATGGTCACACAGGGCACGTGCCGAGCTGTGACTGCACACGATAGGTGTCTTCGACAGTTCGAGAGCATCGTAAAAACTCTTCTCGTGGGCATGACTCAGGTCCACCATCAGTCCCAGGCGGTTCATCTCGGCGATGACCTCTCGACCAAAGGCGCTGACGCCACCATGTGTCTGACTGCCTCGTGCCGAGTCGCAGATATCATTGTCGCCATTATGGCACAGGGTGATATACACCACGCCGCGCTCCTTGAAATGGCGGATGTTTTCTACTTTTCCTTCCAGAGCTAAGCCGTTCTCTATACCTATCATGATGTTCTTCTTGCCAGCCCATTTGTTGTCCCACAGCTGTTGCGGCGTGCGGGCCAGCGCCAGGTACTGACTGTTACGGGCCACCATCTGCTCTATCTTGTCGAAGATATCATCAGCAAAGGTCTTAGGCGTAAAGCCCTCACCATCCTTCAGCCACTTGTCTTCAGCCTTCGTCCACCTGTCCTGCGGCAGATAGGCCACCATGATAGTGGCATCAAGGCGCCCTTCCGTCATCTTATGCAGGTCTACGAGGATGCGGGAGTCACGACTGCCGAAGTCCACGTTCTGTGGGAAGAACATCGGGGTGTCGCAATGGGTGTCGAGGGTCAGTATCTGATGATGCAGGCATTTCACCGCCTGATGCTTCGCAGCCTCGTCAACAAGCCACTTAAAGATAGGCAGTCCGCTCTCGCCCATACATTCGGGATGCCATTGTACACCTACGATAGGCTTGAACTCCGTGCTCTCTACCGCCTCAATCACGCCATCGGCAGCTTTTGCCACCACCCGCAGACTGGGACCAGGCTCGCCTACGGCCTGATGATGGAAGGAATTGACGTAACTCCTACCGCCGTATATATTATATAAGGTGGAGCCTTCTTCGATAGTGACGCTGTGCGTAGGCTCTGAGCGGTCAGCATCCTGCGAATGCTTGATGGTCTTATTGGCTATATCCTGAATCACCTTTCCTCCCAGGGCGGTCACCAGGGTCTGGATGCCTCGGCAGATGCCCAGGATGGGTAGCTGACGGTTATAGGCCATGCGGGTTATCAGCAACTCGGGCAGGTCGCGCTCGCTGTTGATGCCCCCCAGTCCGGGTACTGGTTCCTCGCCCTGATAGAGCGGGTTGATGTCGGCGCCGCCACTCAGCAGCAGGGCGTCGATGTGGTCGAGGGTGTTAGCCAGCACAGCAGCGTCAGCCACAGGGGGTATGATGACTGGCACACCTCCCGCTGCCACCACCTGCTTGTAGTAGCCCTCGCCGAGCTTACATGTCAGTTCGCCGTAATTACCCGTGATACCAATGATTGGCCGATGCTGTGCCACAGGAAACGTCTGATGCATGTCGGCCATAATGGCGTTCAGATCAAACTGTTTCATATTATTCTATCTCCTCAAAATGTACGGGAATCTCACGTTTGATGCTCTGCTCCAACGAGATGAGCGTCTCGGTAGCCATCACACCAGGAATCTCCTGCAGCTGGCCGTTGATGAGGTGCATCAGCTGCTCGTTGTCGCGGGCATAGAGCTTCACCATCATGGTGTAGGGACCTGTGGTGAAATGACACTCCACCACCTCGGGAATCAGCTCCAGACGCTTCACCACCTCTCTATACATGGAACCACGCTCCAAGGTGAGTCCCACATAAGTGCAGGTTCTGTAGCCCAGCGACTTGGGGTTGACATCGAATCCGCTACCTGTGATGACGTCGCTGTCAATCAGACGTTGCACACGCTGATGGATGGCGGCACGCGACACGTTACATTCTGCTGCTACATCCTTAAACGGGATGCGGGCGTTTTTTGACAAGATGCTCAGTATTTTCTTGTCTAAGTTATCAATCTTATCCATTTAAAAAGTGTACTTTTGCATTTTGATAGCAAAAGTACACTTTTTTATTGAAACTTGCAACCTTTTTACGAAAAAAGTGCGAATTTATTTCTCGATACCTAACAATTCGACATCAAAGATGAGTGTAGAGTAGGGAGGAATCTTACCGGCCTGACGCTCGCCATAGCCCAGCTCCTGGGGGATGTAGAGGCGCCACTTAGAACCTACAGGCATCAGGGCGATACCCTCGGTCCAGCCTTTGATGACCTGGTTCAGGCCAAAGACGGCAGGCTCACCGCGCTGGTAGCTGCTGTCGAACACGGTACCGTCGATCAGCTTACCCTCGTAGTTCACCTTCACCTTGTCGGTCTTCGTGGGCACAGCACCGGTGCCCTGCTTCAGCACCTCATACTGCAGTCCGCTGGCAGTGGTCTTGATGCCGGGCTTCTTGGCGTTCTGAGCCAGGAAGTCCTTGCCGGCCTTCGTCAGCTTCTCGGTCTTCACATCCTGGTTGTGCTTCATCTTCTGGTCGTGGATACCCTGCGCCTTCTTCATGGTCATCACCGTGGTGTCGTTCATCAGGATGTCGGCAAAGCCACGATAGAACAGGGGGTCAACCACAGAGTCAACAGCATTATCCAGCTCGCTCTTGATGCTGGCCAGCATGCGGTCGGTCACCTGGTTGGCAATCTGCATACCTGCCAGACGTGACTTCATGCGGGGGTCGTTCATATTGTCCAGAGCCTCGTTGAAACCTTCGATGAAATCGGCCATATAGGTGGTATCCACACCAAACTGACGCTGCAGATAAGGCAGCAGACCGTTGGTCACCACCACACCGGCGGCATAGCTCAGCGAGTCGCTGCTGTTGGCAAGCTTCACCGCCATCTTCATGGCAGGTGCCTTCTTGTCGTTCGTCTTCTTCTTAGCAGCGTCGACGTTGTTAAACGAAGCACTCGCCAAGACGGCGAGTGCTATAAGGATGAGTTTTCTCATACCCGTATTACTTTACCTCTAAGAGTTCAACCTTGAAGATCAGCGTTGAGAAGGGAGGGATGTTACCCTGACCATTGGCACCGTAGGCCAGGTTCTCGGGGATGTAGATCTCCCACTCAGAACCAACAGGCATAGCCTTCAGAGCCTCGGTCCAACCCTTGATAACGCGGGTTACAGCGAACTCAGCGGGCTGGTCACCGTGGTTGGCAGAAGCGTCGAACACGGTACCGTCGATCAACTTACCCTCGTAGTTCACTACCACCACGTTGGTATCGACAGGCAGCACGCCGTTACCTTCCTTCAGCACCTTGTACTGTACACCGCAAGGCAGGGTCTGCACGCCTTCCTTCTTGGCATTCTCAGCCAGGAACTTGGCACCCTCTTCCTTGTTGGCAGCATACTTCTTCTCAGCGCTCTTGGCCTTGATGCTCTCAAACAGCACCTGAGCCAGTGAGTCGGCCTGAGCCACAGTCAGCTTGCAGTCCTTACCGGTAACGCTGCTAACGAAACCAGCCAGGAAGTTGTTCAGAGAAACGCTCTGGGTAGAGTCCTCACCAAACAGGTTGTAGTTCAGACCCTTCATCATGTTGTTAGAGATCTGCTGACCAATCTCGATACCAGCGAAGTAGGCGGCCTTCTTCTTGTCGTCACCAGCCTTGGCACCGTCGTTCACACCCTGCAGGAACTCTGCGATATAGGTGGTGTCCACGCCCTTGGCGTTGGCCAGATAGTCCATCAGGCCCTGGCTCTGTACTACACCGATAGCATAGCTCAGGGTATCAACATCATTCTTCAAACTGGGTTTGGGGTTGTTGCCACACGACATCATCGTTGCAACCACAGCGGCTACGATAGCCACAGAGAAAAACTTTTTCATTGTCTTTAATATTTTAATGTTTAATCTTTAATCTATTACATCACCTCAATCAGCTCCACATCGAAGATCAGTGTGGCAAAGGGAGGAATCATTGCACCGGCACCGCCCTCGCCGTAAGCCAGGCGATAGGGGATGAAGAAACGATACTTGCCACCCTCAGACATCAGCTGCAGACCCTCGGTCCAACCAGCGATGACCTGCTGCAGACCAAATACGGCGGGCTCACCACGCTGTACGCTGCTGTCGAACACGGTACCGTCGATGAGGAAACCCTCGTAGTGACACTTCACCGAGTCCTTGGCAGTAGGCTTCTTGCCGTTGCCTTCCTTCAGCACCTGATACTGCAGACCGCTGGGGGTGGTGATGACGCCTTCCTTCTTGGCGTTCTCCTTCAGATATTTCTCGCCCTCTTCCTTGGCAGCCTTACCCTGCTCGGCACGAGCGGCATTCATGGCAGCCTCTTTCTTGGCAAAATAGTCCTGCACAATCTGCTGTGCCTCACGATGCGACACCTTCAGCTCGCTGCCGCTCAGCACATCCTTGATAGACTGTGCAAAATCATCCACGTTCAATTCCGTGGCACCCATCTGTGCCAGTTGCTGTCCGATGCCCAGACCCAGGGCATAACTTACTTTATCCATGCTTTCTCTTTAATATAATAATGTGTAATCTCAAAAATTGCGTGCAAAATTAAACATTTTCCATGATACGAGTATCATCACACACCAAAAATTAGTTTTATTTAAGCCTTCAAGGCAAAAAAAATCCCACAGGCATCGCTGCCTGCGGGATATGTCTTCATACAAGTCATTCGGTTGAATATCTCTATTTCAGTTTGAACACGATGGGAATAGTGAACTTCACACGGACAGCCTGACCACGCTGTTTACCTGGTGTCCATTTCGGCATCAGCTTGACCACACGGAGTGCTTCGGCATCGAGTGCGGGATTCACACTTTTGACAACCTTCGGATCGGAGACACTACCGTCTGTGTTGACGATGAACGTCACAACCACTCGTCCTTGAGTGCCCTTCTCCAAAGCTTCTTTGGGATATTTCACCTCACTATTCAGGAATTGCATCATACCTTCGTCACCACCAGGGAACTTTGGCATCTCCTCCACCACGTCGAAGACTCTCGAGGGGTCACTCGTTTCTTTTGCCACCACAGGTTGCGTCTCTACAGGCTTCTTCTCCACAGCTTTCTTCTCTGTAGTTTTCTTTTCTACAGTCTTCTTCTCGGCGGTCTTGACTGGCTCGGCCTTCTTCACCTCAACGGTCTTCGAGCCCACTTTCACCTGTGCATTGGCATTGCCCTTCTTCACCACCTTCTTCTGTGGCTGCTGCTGGCTGTTTTCATACACATAGTCGTTCACGGTTTCGGCGTTCAGCGCCAGGGTCATACCCACGATGGGCAGCAGAGCAAGCAGTTTCAGCCAGCTCATGCGTGTAGATTTCTTATTGGTAAGCATCATATTTATGCGGTTTTTAAGGGTACTGTGACTAATACCGTTGGCGACTGAGTACCCACAGGCGCGGACGGCTTTTTGGATAAGTAGATACTGATACTGACGCATATTGATGCCTTGAGAGAGTACCGCTGCATCGGCTTCATACTCGTGGATGGCGCGCAGATCCTGGCGCAGCATCCACATAGCAGGATTGAACCATTGCAACACGGTGAGTGTATCAACGAGGAGCACGTCGAGCGAGTGACGCTTGCGTATATGTCCCCGTTCATGGGCCATAATGGCCGGGTCCGGACTTTCGTAATCTTTTCGGTTGAGCACGATGTAGCGCATCCAGCTGAAGGGCGACACATCCTTGTCGGTAACGGCAACGATGGTGCCGTCGGCCTGCTGATGGCGTTCGCTGCGACGTATCAGGCTCACCACCTGACCCACCGACCACAGCATCTTGCCCAACGTGACGGCGATGCCTGCGAAGAACAGCGCCACCAACATCTCTTGCCACAGGGGTTGCGACTCCTCTACCACTGCCATCATGGGCAGTCCGGCAGTCACGCCACCCGTAGTCTGCCGCACCACTATCGTATGATGGACGGTGATGACGCAGAGCGGCAGCACAAACGAGGCCACAGCGGTGGATAGCAGCACCACACGGTTCATGAGATGCAACGTCTCGCGGCTCAGCATCAGGCGGTAGAACATATAAAACACCGCCACGCAGCCAGCTACCTTCAGGTCGTATATCAGAAACTCCATCATACTATTCTTGGTTTGAGGTTTGAGATTTATATTCAGCCTTTTGATTCTTCTATTTGTTCTATGAGTTCTTTCAGTTCTTCTACCGATATCTTCTCTTCTTTTACGAAACTGCTGACGGCACTCAGGTACGAGTCGCCAAAATAGTTCTTGATGACACCGGCCAGGCTCGAACGTCCGTACTCCTTCTCAGTCACCGTGGGGTAGTACTGGTAGGTAGTGCCATACTGCTTGTGATCCAGGAAACCCTTCTTCTCCAGTATGCGTACCGTCGTAGACAGCGTGTTGAAGTGAGGACGCGGCTCGTCGTAATACTCCAAGAGCTCCTTCACAAACATCGGCCCGTGCTCCCAGTACAGGTCCATGATTTCCTTTTCTTTCGTTGTCAGCCTTTTCATATCTGAAATAAATTCTTTTCTGAAATGTAACGTTTAATCTTTCATCCAACTTGCGTCAGTATCTGTATCCGCTGCAAAGTAACTAAAAAATTTAGTTCCATACAACTAAAAGCTTTAGTTTTTAATATTTCTTAAGAAGAAACTGCCCATTTTCTTAGTTGTTCACACAAGATGCGCACTTTTTAAGTTAACCCGACTTGATAATGGCTAAATAGCTCAAAATAATTTGTACACCTCACTACCCTTCTCTAACTTTGCACCCGATGAAGACGACATTCGGACTTTTACTCATCGTCACAGCCCTCATGTGCTGTCAGGCTGTCTCTGCCCAGAGACGGCTGGTTGTCGTAGACTACGAAACCAACGCACCCGTCGGCGGCGCCAACGTCGTAGGCAACGGACTCACTACGCAGGCCGACACCCTCGGCTTCGTCACTGTGCCCGACACCTGTCGCAGCCTCATCTTCTCACATGTCAACTACGAGAGCCGACTCATCAACCTCAACGAGGTGCACGACACCATCTTCCTCCTCTCAAAGCTTCTAAATATTAAAGAGGTGGTAATCTTCGGCAAGGCTCCCGAGGTGGAAGACTATGCCGAGCTCAACAAGCGCTTCCAACTGCCCAAGAGCGAGCTCCAGCTGGCGGGAGCCCAGCCTAACGGCAACCTCTTCGGCCTCCTCGGCTACCTCATCCCCAAGAAATGGAAGAAGGGTCCCAAGAAGAATCGCAAGGAACGCCTACAGGAGATCCTCAACGATTATTGACCTCTTTCTTCATTTTTGCGGAACACGAATAAATTCACATGATAGGGCTTCTATTCAGGTCAAAATACCTCAAACCTTGCCCGATATTTGCTCATGGACCTCTCATAGACCTCTCATGGACCTCTCATAGACCTCTCATAGACCTCTCTATGCGAACTCTATCTCCAAGGCCAAGAATAAGCCATGAATGAGGTATGAATAAGGTATGAGTATCCTATCCCAAATGTCTTAAATGAGTAAGTGAGAAAAACGTCGCTACGATGACTGGGACGATGAGGATGAGGAGGACAACTTGCCAATCGAACTTATATACCTATTTTATAATAAAGCAGGGAACGCCACATGGGTCTCCTGTTCTTTTTCCCGAAAAATTTTGCAGTTGCCTGAAAAAGTTGTACCTTTGCAGAAATAAAAACTATAAATATGGAAAAGATGAGACAATGGAGCTTGCTGGCAGCGATAGTTTGCTGGGGGTTGTGGGGACTGATGGTGACGTCGTGTAGCCAGAACGAGGAGGCCGACGACCTGATACAAGGACCTACGATACAGACGGCCAATGTGGAGAATTGGCAGATGTCGAACAAGGTGACGTTTAAGAAGTCAGGCAGCGGACACATCATTAAGTTCTCGGCACTGATGCCCCTACCCCAGTCGAACATCTACCAAACGGTAGAGAACTTGAACTATATTGAGGGAAAGGTGCTGACGGACAAAAACTACGGTAACAAGGCACTCTATGTGGACCGTGATGAGTTTGTGAGCACGGAATATATCATGGAGACAACATTCGACATACACACGAAGAAGATGGTGGTGGATGTGTCGAAAATCAACAATATTCAGCCCTACGACCCTAAGAGTGAGCCCTGCAAGCTGTATCTGGGCGACAGAGGTGAGTATATCGTGACGTCGAACCCCTATATCGTGAAGACTGGCGACATGCTGTGGGCTGAGTCGGAAGACGTGATAGACTATGCACGCCGCTGCTATGAGTATGTGGCTTCGAACTTCAAATATATCAAAGGCCCCTGGCGCACGCTGGAGCAGATACTGAAGGATGGCGGCGGTGAGTGCGGCGACTTCTCAACACTGGTGGTGAACCTGCTGCGCTATAAGGGCATACCCTCACGTCATAACATCTGCGTGACAGTGGGCGGCGGCTATCATGTGTGGGTGGACTTCTACCTGGAGGGCTATGGCTGGGTTCCACTGGATGCTACCTATAAGAATGGTAACCCGAAGGGCGATTTCTTCGGCAAGTACGACGGTGAGTGCATCATCCTGATGCAGGACTTCTGCTATGACTTCGGTTATGACTCGGAGAATGATCTGAACGTGGATATCCTGCAGGATTTTTATTACTGGTATTCGAGCGACAACGAAGATTGTAAGATAAATGCTGCACATAAGGTATCAAGACTCAAGAAGTTGGTGAATGAACAATAATTCTGTGGAACTGAACGACCTGAGCATTGGCTACAGGTCAAAGCAAGGCGTCAGAGTGGTGGCAGAAGGGCTGACGGCCCAGTTGCAACGCGGACAACTGACATGCCTGCTAGGCGAGAACGGCATAGGAAAATCGACGCTACTGAGGACACTGGCTGCCTTTCAGCCCAAACTCAGCGGCAGCATCATGATTGGGGGCCGTGAGCTGGAGAGCTATAGCGAACGTGAGCTGGCACGCACCATCGGCATCGTGCTGACAGAGAAACCCGACGTGCAGCAGATGACGGTGATGGAACTGGTGGAGATGGGACGAGCACCCTACACGGGCTTCTGGGGCCGACTGAACGAGGATGACCGCAAAGCCTGCGATGAAGCCATAGCCCTGATAGGTATTGAACCGCTGAAAGACCGGATGGTGCAGACGCTGAGCGACGGTGAGCGACAGAAAGTGATGATAGCCAAGGCGCTGGCGCAGCAGACACCCGTCATCTTCCTCGATGAGCCAACGGCCTTCCTCGACTATCCCAGCAAGGTGGATATGCTGTTGCTGTTGAGGCGCATCAGTCGCGAGGCGCAGAAAACGATATTCCTGTCGACACACGACCTGGAACTGGCGCTGCAGGTGGCAGATACCATCTGGCTGATGACTAAAAGTGGAAAGAGTAAAGAGGAAAGTGGAAAGAGTAAAGAACTCCAGATAGGAACACCATACGAACTGGCACAAAGCGGAGCCTTGAGCCAGTTTATAGAAAGAGGTGGGGATGTGGCGTTTGACCGCGAGACACTAAGTGTCAGAGTCCTAACGCACGCTTGAGCTCTTGGGTTGTCAGATGGATGGTGACAGACTCGCGTGAGACGTCACCCACATATTTGTAGTCCATGCCACGATTGGTTCTTACCAGTGCCTTGCAGATGAAGATTATGTCGTCGTCGCCCTCCTTCACCATATCAACCATAGCTGTCTTCATCTCTTTTTTCGCCAGTTTCAATGATTCGATGGAAACCTCGTCCTCATCGCACTCAATAGTGTAAACCAGGTTGGTGTCCTTCAGCCGGATGGACTTCATCGTCAGACCGTCGCCCAAATCCTCGGGCATATTGTTATCGGCCTCCTTAATGCCCAACTTCAGCATTTCTTCCACCGTGTCGTCGTCCATCTCGTCTATATCTACGTCGTCATCGCTGCTGTCGTCGCTGTCGATAATATCGCCATTCTCTTCCTTGCCTTTTTTGAGCTTATAGGCTGAGAACTCACAATTCCAAGAATCTCCCTTAGAGTTCTGCACTTCACAGCTTATGTAGCCTTCTTCATTGATAACGGCATTCACAACTTCATCAAACGGCGAGTCACCATCGGTAAACCAGTGCAACAGTCCGTCATGAAGAATCTCTTTAGACTCTTCGTCATCAATTAGATAATCGAAATGGTTTGCCAGCTCAATATAGTAGGTGACAGTATTTTCATCCGTCAGCTCCACACTGTTAACAGTCACATCTTCCTCGAGTTCATAGGGGCAAGTGGCGTTTTCACTTTCCACGATACTTTTCAGTCGGGAGGATTGGGCACACGCTGTAAGCAGCAATACTGCCATCAGCATCTGGGTTAGTTTAGTTGTTCTCATAGGTTATGTTTTGTTTGTTTAGAAAATGTCGCGAATAAGGATGTCCCAAACGGCAACGATATGGCAGATGCTGCCTGCGAGGACACAGAAATGGAATACGGTATGCATGTACTTCGTCTTGTTGAACGAATAGAACACGGCACCCGTGATATAGAAGATGCCCTCGAGCACAATCCACACAAAGGCATTGGTAGATACGGTGTCGAGGAGCGGTTTGAAGGCTACCAGCACGCTGAGTCCCATGATACAGAAGCAGGCCGTCTCGATGTTGGAATGGTCCTTGAGTTTGATGAAACTAATAACGGTGCCAATGATGGCACAGGACCATACAAACGTGAAGAGCATCCAGCCCCACATGCCATGATCTCGCATCGCCATCAGCGTGATGGGGGAATAGGAGCCGGCAATATGCCAATAGATGGCGGCATGATCCCACTTACGCATACGTTCTCGCCAGGGGTTCCTGAGCTTCAGGGCGTGATAGATGGTAGAGGCCAGGTAGCTGCCTGTCATACCTAAGAGGTAGAGGCCCACACCAATGCCGGCCCACATGCGGTCCATATTGCCCAGACACACCACGATGATAAAAGCGATGCCCACGGCGCCGGCCATGATAGCACCGCCGGCGTGGGACCAAGTATTCCAGATTTCTTCCTTCTTTGTGTACCTTATTGACATTTGAGGTTGGAGATTTATGGTTTAGTCAGCGAGGAGGAAGTCGAGTTGTCGTTTCTCGATGTTGGCACGAGCCACCTTTATGCGGACGGCATCGCCCAGCTGGTATTTCTTATGATGACGGCGTCCTACCAGGCAGTAGTTGCGTTCGTCGAACTCATAATAGTCGCCATCGAGGTCGTGCATACCCACCAGACCCTCACAGTGGTTCTCGTCAATCTCGCAGTAGAGGCCATACGACTGTACGCCGCTGATATGCGCATCAAACTCCAAGCCCACCTTGTCGGCCATAAACTCCACCATCTTATATTTGATAGAGTCGCGCTCCGCATTCTGGGCAGTCTGCTCCATCTGACTACAGTGTTCGCACAGCTCCTCGTAGTGATCCTGATTGGCGCTACGTGCCCCGTCCTGATAGCGGGTGAGCAGGCGGTGCACCATCGTATCGGGATAACGACGGATAGGCGAGGTGAAGTGGGTGTAGTAGTCGAAGGCCAGACCATAGTGACCTATGTTATGCGTCGAGTACTTAGCCTTCATCATAGCCCTCAGGGTGAGTGTCTCCACCAGCTTCTGCTCACGTTCGCCCTGAGCATCCTCCATCAGCTTGTTGAGGTTCTTAGAGATGGCACCCTTGGTGCCGCTGGTCTTCACCTTATAACCAAAAGGTGCCAACGCTGTACGTAGGTTCTCCAGCTTCTGTGGGTCGGGCTGATCGTGGATACGATAGACGAAGGTCTTACCCTTGGTTTGAGCCTTTCCACTATCCCCCTTCCTCTTTCCTCTTTCCTCTTTCCTCCCTATAAACTCGGCTACGGTGCGATTGGCCAGCAGCATGAACTCCTCGATGAGTTGGGTGGCATCTGTAGACTTCTTAAAGTAGCAACGTGTGGGCTTGCCATCGTCATCAATATCGAAGTGCAGTTCTTCCCTGTCGAACTTCACGGCTCCATTCTTGAACCGGCGCTCGCGCAACTTCTTCGCCATCTTATCAAGTAAACGCAACTCTTTGGCATAGGGATCAGTGTCACTTTTACTTTTCAACTTTCCACTTTCAACTTTCAACTCAAGAATCTCCTGAACTTCCTCATAGGCATATCGGCGATTACTCTTGATGACGGTATGAGCCAAGTGCCAGTCCTTGATGTTGGCCTCCTCGTCCATGATGAAGATGACGCTATAGCAGAGCTTCTCTTCGTCAGGGCGCAGCGAACAGATGAAGTTACAGAGGCGCTCTGGCAACATAGGGATGGTGCGGTCTACCAGATAGACGCTGGTGGCACGCTGTTCGGCTTCGCGGTCTATCGTGCTGCCTTCGGTGACGTAGTGAGAGACGTCAGCGATGTGAACGCCTACCTCGTAGAGGTTTGAGGTTTGAGATTTGAGGTTGGAAGTTTGGCGAATACTCAGGGCATCGTCGAAATCCTTGGCATCCTTGGGGTCGATGGTGCAGGTGAAGACATCACGGAAGTCCTCACGACGGGCAATCTCCTCAGCCGAGATCTCGGCGTTGATCTTTTGGGCGGCATCCTCCACCTTCTTGGGATATTTATAGGGCAGACCGTATTGTGCCAGGATGGCATGCATCTCCACGTTGTTCTCACCCTGCTTGCCTAAGACGTCGATGACCTCACCAACGATATTCTTCGACTCAGCAGAAGGCCACTGCGTAATCTTCACCACAGCCTTCTCGCCAGTCTTGCCGCCCTTCAGCTTCTTTTTGGGAATGAGGATGTCACTCACAAAGAAGTTGCCCTCGGCATTGAGGAAAGCAAAGTCCTTCTCCACCTGCAGGATACCTACCGCCTGGTCGTGCTTACGCTCCAGGATCTCGGTAACGATAGCCTCCTTGATATGGTTCTGACGACGGGCCATGAAAGCCACCTTCACACGGTCGCCATTGAGGGCAAACATCGAGTTGCGCTCTGCCACAAAGACAGGCTTGCCGCCATCGTCGGGCTGGAACGAGTTCTTGCCGTTGGCCTTGCGGATAAAGGTTCCCTCCTGCACCTGCGTCTTCAGGTTCAGCTTATACGAGCTGTCGGAGACCTTCGACAGATAGTCGTCCCACGCCATCTCCTCCATCACGTCGATGGCCAGCATCTTAGCAGGATGAGTATCTAACTTCAGCGCCTTGAATATCTGTTTAAAACCCAGTGTCTCACCAGGATGGGCCTGGAACAATGCCTGTACGGCATCGGCAACCATACGTTTGTTCAATCGTTTACCGCCTTTTTTTCCCATAATCGTCGCTTTTTGGTTTATATTTGCCACAAAGATACATCTTTTTTTTGCAAAACTATTGTCCTTTAACTCCCTTTAACTCCTTTAACTCCTTTACTCCCTAAAAAAGTTGTAACTTTGCACCGTTTTTAATTCGAATTAAAATGAAAATAGCTTTAATCGGCTACGGCAAAATGGGTAAGATGATAGAAGAGATAGCCCTGAGCCGCGGCCATGAGATTGTGAGTATCATTGATATTGACAACCAACAGGAGTTTGAGAGCGAGGCCTTTGCATCGGCCGATGTTGCCATTGAATTTACGGCGCCACAGGCAGCCTACGGCAACTATCTGAAGGCGTGGGCCAAGGGTGTAAAGGTTGTTTCCGGCTCTACAGGTTGGATGAAAGAACATGGCGACGATGTCCGTCAGGCTTGTGAGAACGGCAAGACGCTGTTCTGGGCCTCGAACTTCTCGATAGGTGTAGCCATCTTCTCAGCCGTGAACCGTTATCTGGCCAAGATTATGAACCAGTTCCCCCAGTACGATGTTGAGATGGAAGAGACGCACCACGTGCATAAGCTCGACCACCCCAGTGGCACCGCCATCACCCTGGCCGAGGAGATTGTGGAGGCCATAGACCGCAAGGAGGCCTGGAAGGAAGATACGACAGACAAGAAGTACCTGCGTGTAGACCATATCCGCAGAGGTGAGGTGCCCGGTATCCATACCATCCGCTATGACTCGGATGCCGACATCATCACCATCACCCACGATGCACACAGTCGCAGGGGTTTTGCCCTCGGTGCCGTACTCGCTGCCGAATATACCAAGGACCATCAGGGTCTGCTGACCATCAGCGATATGTTTTCTTTCTAAGGGAGTTAAAGAAGTTAGAAGGAGATAGAAGAAGTTAAAAGAATTATGGAAAAAAGAGAAAAAGCCAAACTGAATATGAAGAAGCAGTGGGCCAAGTTCATCATTGTAATGGTGCTCTATCTGCTCTTCCTTTACTGGGTGAAATCGTGGTTGGGACTGCTGGTCATTCCCTTTATCTACGATGCCTATATCACCAAGAAGATTAACTGGAAGTGGTGGCAGGACCTTGAGGGTCCCATGCGCACGGTGATGTCGTGGGTCGATGCCATCGTCTTTGCATTGGTGGCTGTCTATTTCATCAACCAGTTCTTCTTCCAGAACTACGTCATCCCTTCATCATCACTGGAGAAGTCGCTGCTGACTGGCGACTACCTCTTCGTGTCGAAGGTGAGCTACGGTCCACGTATTCCTGAGACCCCGCTCACCGTGCCTTTGACACAGCACACCTTGCCTATCGGCGACCTGAAGTCGTATATCGAATGGCCCCATTGGGAATACCGTCGTGTTCCAGGATTAGGTAAGGTGGAACTCAACGACATCGTGGTGTTCAACTATCCCGCCGGCGATACCATCTGCGCTAACTATCCCTATCAGACGGAGTACTATCGCATGTGCTATGACTACGGCACAAAGATCTATCACGAACAGATTAATCCTCAGGCAGCACCCATCGACTCGCTGTCACGTACAGAGCAGATGAAGCGTTTTGCCGAATATTACAACTGGGGAAGACAGTATCTGGTGCTCAACAGAAATACGTTTGGCGATATCGGCTATCGTCCCACAGACCGCAGAGAGAACTACGTGAAACGCTGCGTGGGTCTGCCTGGCGACACGCTTCAGATTATCAATCACATCGTCTATCTGAACGGCAAAGCCAACAAAGAGCCAGACAACGTGCAGTACAGCTATGACGTGCTGTTCAACGACGGTGCTACCATCACCAGCGACTTCTGCGAGGAGAACGGCATCACCTGTGAGGATCTGGGACTGAGCGACGCAGACCGCAAATACTTCCGTAGCGAAGGACAGATACAGTTGACACAGCAGTTCCGCAACAACCGCGTCATCATGCCGATGACAGAGGCAACGGCTCAGGTGTTGGCCTCACGTAAGGACCTGGTACAGGCCATCTCGCCTGTGACAGAGAGCAACCCTGCAGAGCTCTACCCGCTGAATATGGTGAAAGACTGGACACGCGACAACTACGGTCCCATCTGGATTCCAAAGAAGGATGCTACCATCAAGCTGAACCTGGACAATATCGCCATCTACGAACGTCCCATCAAGGTATATGAGAAAAACGACCTCGAGGTGCGTGATGGACAGATATTCATTAATGGTGAGAAGGCTGACAGCTACACCTTTAAGATGGACTACTACTGGATGATGGGTGACAACCGTCATAACTCTGCCGACTCACGCTACTGGGGCTTTGTGCCCGAGGATCATATCGTGGGGAAACCTATCTTTATCTGGTGGAGCAGCGACCCAGACCGTGGTCTCTTCAGCGGTGGCATCCGCTGGAGCCGCCTGTTCAACTTGGTTGATAATATCAAATGAAGAAGACCCTCCGATTCCTACTGGCGTTCCTGATAGCCTTCGTGCTGATGATGGTTATCAGGATAGCGGGTGTCACCATCTACACCATCGACGGTAGCAGTCTGGAACCAACATTCCAGGCGGGCGATCGAATCATGGTGAACAGATGGAGCTACGGCCTGCGAGTAGGAGGAAAGGAGAGCTTCTTCGGTTATGGACGCATCGTTCGCCATCCGGTATGCAAAGGCGACCTGGTGGCGTTTGAACATCCACAGGACAACAGTCAGATTCTCATCTGTCGCTGTGCCGCATTGCCTGGCGACTCTGTCGTCCACGAGGGACAGACACTCATCGTGCCCAGCCTCAGCGACTGTGCCGATGGCGACTATTACTGGATGGAGTCTATCAATCCCGACAACACCATCGACTCGCATACGCTGGGCTTCATTGCCGAAGAGCGTATCATCGGACGAGCCTTCATGGTGGTATACAGCCTTGACCCGCAAGAGTCGTTCTGGAAGGGCTGGCGCACCAGTAGAACATTCCTGCCCCTATGACCACCGCCCTGTTGTCAACCACATACTTCGGACCTGTTCAATGGTATCAGAAGCTGTATCGCTATGATAGCGTACTCATTGAACAGTATGAGACCTTCCCGAAACAGACCTTTCGCAACCGTTGCCTTATTGCCACTACCAACGGCATTCAGGCACTGACGGTGCCTGTTTGTCATGCAGGAGAACTATCCTCTTTCAACTTTCAACTTTCAACTTTCAACCAAAGAATCAGCGATCACGGCAACTGGCGCCATCTGCATTGGCAGGCTTTGCAGTCGGCTTATGGCGAGTCACCATTCTTTGAGTACTATGAGGACGACCTGCGTCCTTTCTTCACGGAGCACAACTGGGAACGCCTCACTGACTATAACGATGCCATCTGTCGGAAAATGTGCGAGCTACTCGATATCCACCCCACCATCCACCACACCACAGAATACACGCCCCACCACCCCGCCGATTTCCGGGAGGTCATCAATCCCAAGCATCCTGGCGATGACCCCGACTTCATACCCCGTCCCTATTATCAGGTCTACCAGCAGAAATACGGCTTCCTGCCCAACCTCAGCATCTTGGACCTCCTGTTTAACATGGGTCCGGAAAGTATCTTCTATCTATGAAACATTGGCTTGTTATCCTGTGTCTGTTATGCGGAATGACGGCCTTTGCACAGCAACAGCCGACATGGGAACAAGTCTGGCACGACATCTCCAACCCTGAGGATATGGACGAAGAGGAGCTGACAGAGGATTATGAATGTCTGCAGCAACTGGCGGCACATCCCATCGACCTGAACAGCACCAGTTATGAGGAGCTGGAGCAGTTACCTTTCCTTTCTGAACAGCAGATAGAGGAGATGAGGGAGTATCTTCATCGCTATGGACCTATGCGCTCTTTCGGAGAGCTGCGTATGCTGAAGTCCATGGGACAGCGTGAGCTGGCGTTGCTGCCTTTCTTCATCACGCTGGAGGAAAATACAGAAGACACAACGTCCTTTCCACGATGGTCAACTATTGCCAGAGAGGGCCGACATACGCTGACGGCAACAGGACGCATCCCTTTTTATCAGCGGAAAGGCGATGAACAGGGTTATCTGGGATATAAATACCGTCACTCACTGCGCTATGAGTTCTCGTATGGCAACTATGTGAAGGCAGGACTGATAGGCGCTCAGGATGCTGGCGAACCGTTTTTCGGACAGCGTAACTCCTGGGGCTACGACACCTATTCTTATTATATACAGGTGCAGCGACTGGGATGTCTGGAGAATGCTATCGTCGGAAAATACAAGGTCTCTACGGGTTTAGGACTGGTGCTCAACACCAGTTTCTCACTGGGAAAGCTATCCATACTGCAGAAGTTGGGACGACAAACGAACACGCTGCGTGTCCACAGCTCACGTTCCGAGGCCGACTATTTTCAGGGGGCTGCGGCAACGCTGAGAGTATTACAACCGCTTTCCGTCACACTCTTTGCCTCTTACCGTCCACTGGATGCCACCCTCAATGATGACGGCTCGGCAACTACCATCATCACCAGCGGCTATCACCGCACACCGACGGAATACGAGAAGAAAGGCAACACCCACGAGACGGACCTTGGGGGCAGCATCAGCTTCAGACAGGGCGGACTGCATCTGGGGGCTTATGCTGTCATGACAACGCTGGACCGTAAACTACAGCCTGACACCTCTGTCATCTATCGCAGATACTATCCGCAGGGTGATACCTTTTTCAATGCGAGCCTTGACTACGGCTATACGCACCACCGCTTCTCGCTGAACGGCGAGACGGCTACAGACCTTCATGGTGCGCTAGCCACCATCCATTCTCTTAGCTTTCAGCCATCGAGTGCGCTCAGTCTGATGGCGCTGCAACGTTTTTACAGCTATCGTTATACGGGCTATCATGCACATAGCTTCGGCGATAACTCCCGTGCCCAGAACGAGAGTGGCTTCTACCTGGGATTCTCGTGGACACCAATGGGACACCTGCACCTGCAGGGCTATGCTGACTATGCCTATTTCCCTTGGGCACGCTATCAGGCGATGGACACCTCGCATGCTTGGGACTTCCTGCTTCAGGGCGACTGGCAGTTACAGCGCTGGGGCATAAAAGCACGACACAGACTGCGTATGAGACAGAAGAATAATGAAGAAGCAACAGCACTGATTCCTGACAACGAACACCGGGGACGACTATCCGTTACCTATACCCATCCTACGGCATGGAGTACCAAGACTCAGTTGGATTATACGCATTCTGCCTATAAGACTACCTGCAAGGGTTATATGGTGAGTGAGCATCTAGGCTGGCAACAGAAAAACTGGCAGTGGAACCTGGCTACAGGTTATTTCAATACCGATGATTACAACAGCCGCATCTATCTCTACGAACATCAGATGCAGCACGACATCGCCTTCCCGATGTTCTATGGCGAAGGACTCCGTCTGGCTTTCTATGTTCGTACTGACGTTGTCAAGAACCTGCGACTGTCGGCAAAGCTGGGCTACACAAACTATTTTGACCGCTCTGTCATCGGCACAGGACAACAACAGATAGCACAGTCACATACCACCGATTTGGACCTGCAGCTCCGCTGGAAATTCTAAGTTTAAAGAAACATCAGGAGCATTCCATATATTCGCTGCTCGAAAATTTGGTATTTTGCGCGCTTATTAGTACCTTTGCACCCACAAACCAAACTGCATCGCAAAAATGAAAGAATTACCCTTGAAGTACGGATGTAATCCGAATCAGAAACCATCGCGTGTTTATATGGCCGATGGCTCTGAACTGCCCATCGAAGTCGTTAATGGCCGTCCCGGCTACATCAATCTGCTGGATGCTTTCAACTCCTGGCAGCTGGTGAAGGAACTGAAGCAGGCTACTGGTCTGGCTTCTGCCGCCTCGTTCAAGCACGTATCACCTGCTGGTGCTGCTGTAGGTCTGCCTCTGAGCGACACACTGAAGCACATCTATTTCGTCGACGACATTCCTGGTCTGGATGAGTCACCTATTGCCTGTGCCTATGCTCGTGCCCGTGGTGCCGACCGTATGTCATCCTATGGTGACTTCATCGCCCTGAGCGACACCTGCGACAAGACCACCGCCTTGATTATCAAGCGTGAGGTTTCTGATGGTGTCATCGCTCCAGATTACACCCCTGAGGCCCTCGAGATTCTGAAGGAAAAGCGCAAGGGTACCTATAATGTCATCAAGATTGACGCTAACTACAAGCCCGCTCCCGTTGAGACCAAGCAGGTGTTTGGCGTCACCTTCGAGCAGGGACGTAACGAGATTCAGCTCGACGACCCCGCATTGTTTGAGAATATCCCCACACATAATAAGACCTTCTCTGCAGAGGCCAAGCGAGACCTGATGATTGCCCTTATCACCCTGAAGTACACCCAGTCAAACTCGGTATGCTACGTCAAGGATGGTCAGGCCATCGGCATCGGTGCCGGTCAGCAGAGCCGCATCCACTGTACCCGTCTGGCAGGACAGAAGGCTGATATCTGGTGGCTGCGCCAGCATCCGAAGGTGCTTAACCTGCCTTTCAAGGAGGGTATCCGTCGTGCAGACCGCGATAACACCATCGATGTATATATCTCTGAAGACGAACACGATGACGTGCTGCGTGACGGTGCTTGGGAGCAGTTCTTCACAGAGAAGCCCGAGGTGCTGACACTGGCAGAGAAAAAGGAATGGATTGCCAAGAACACGGAGGTGAGTCTCGGTAGTGATGCGTTCTTCCCCTTCGGTGACAATATAGAACGTGCCCACAAGAGTGGTGTACAGTACATCGCCCAGGCTGGTGGTTCGGTGCGTGATGATCATGTCATCATGACTTGCGACAAGTACGGCATCGCTATGACCTTCACTGGTGTTCGTCTGTTCCATCATTAAACCCACAGGCTATGGCAGTAGGCGAAGAAGATTTTCAGAGCATTCTTGAGAATGGTATTTCCTTCGGTAAGGGTGGCGAACGCAAGGACCCTAACGAGGGAAAGGTGAAAACCAAGGCCAAGAAGAAAAAGTATATTACGGGAGCTCATGGTAGTGGTTCTGCTAAGCAAAAAGCTAAGTATAGGGAGCAACGAGCCAACCGTAAACACTAAATGCGACAAACAGAAAAATTCCTGATACATCCGGTGCAGTCAACGCACCGGATTTTTTGTATTTTTGCGGTGTGAAAACCATTAATTAAAAACGAAGCATGAAAACAAGAATGATGCTGGCAACCTTAGCCGTTGTCATGAGTGCCACAAACGTGAAAGCACAACAAGTAAAGTATCCCTGGCAGGACACGAAACTGCCAAGAGCAGAACGTGTAGAAAACCTGCTGGGAATGTTAACTCCCGAAGAGAAAGTCGGTCTGATGATGAACAAGAGTGTATCCATCGACCGTCTGGGCATTCCCTCCTACAACTGGTGGAGTGAAGCCTGTCATGGTGTACGCCAGGGTGACTACACCGTGTATCCACAACCCATTGGTATGGCTGCCGCCTTCAACGCACAGCTTGTACACGATGTCTTCTCGCAAGTGAGCGACGAGGCTCGTGCCAACTGGAACCGTACCGACCACAATGACCCGAAGCTTTTCAATGTGGCTATGGGTGCCACTTACTATCCGGGCAACCCCGAGCTGACGTTCTGGTGTCCTAATGTCAATATCTTCCGTGACCCTCGTTGGGGACGTGGTCAGGAGACCTGCGGTGAAGACCCCTATATGAATGCCGTCCTGGGCGTTCAGACTGTTCTGGGTATGCAGGGCAATAACGATAAGTACTTCAAGACCCATGCCTGTGCCAAGCACTATGCTGTACACAGCGGTCCGGAGCCTCTGCGCCACTCCATGAATGTGGACCCCACCAACCGCGACCTGTGGGAGACCTATCTGCCTGCCTTCAAGGCATTGGTGAAGAAAGCTAACGTTCGTGAGGTGATGTGTGCTTATCAGCGCTTCGAAGGTAAGCCCTGTTGCACCAGCGACCGTCTGCTGATTGATATCCTGCGTAACAAATGGGGTTACGACGGTATCGTGCTGACTGACTGCGACGCCATCAATAACTTCTTCAATCGTGGACAACACGAGACACATAAGGACGGACTCTCTGCTTCTGTCGATGCCGTATTGAATGGTACCGACCTGGAGTGCGGAAAGGTGTTTATGTCGCTGACAGAAGGTCTGAAGAAAGGCCTCATCAAAGAGGCTGACCTCGATGGTCATCTGCGTAAGACCCTGATGGGCCGCTTCGAGCTGGGTATGTTCGACCCTGCCGAGATGCTGCCTTGGGCTAATATCCCTGCATCTAATATCAGTAGCGAGGAACACGACATCCTGGCCACTCAGGCAGCACGTGAGTCGATGGTGCTGTTGGAGAACAAAGGCGTGCTGCCTCTCTCGAAGAGCATCAAGACACTGGCTGTCATCGGTCCTAATGCCGACGATGTGGAACTGCTGAATGGTAACTACGGCGGCACACCCACCAAGGAACACCAGCACTCACTGCTCAGCGGCATCAAGGCAGCTGTGCCTGGTGCAAACATCATCTATCGTAAAGCCTGTGAGCTTAACGATGAATTTATCACTGTACCCCATCTGCAGGAGTTCAACGACGGCAAGGGTATGAAGGTAGAGTTCTGGAACGACAGAAATACCAACTTCGAGAATCCCGTCAAGAGCGGTTACTACACCGAGCTGAACTTCTCAACCTTTGGTGCCTGGGGCTTTGCCGAGGGTGTCACCAATGATAATCTTGCCGTTCGCATCAGCGGTCAGTATAAAGCCACTTTCACTGGTGAGATGAAGTACACCATCTCTACCGATAATGGTTATGTTCTGAAAGTCAATGGACAGGTAGTTGAAGAGAACAAGGGCGGTGGACGTCGTGGCTTCGGCTTCGGAGGACGTCGCGGTGCTGAGTATAAGTCTTTCAATGTTGAGAAGGGCAACACCTATGATATCGTCATAGAATATCGTCGTGGCAATGGTAACTTCGCTATGCTGCGTGGCGATATCTGCGAGCGTAAACTGGCTGACTTTACCGACCTGGCTAATGAATTGAAGGTGGCTGACGCCATCATCATCATCGGAGGTATCTCGGCTCGTATGGAAGGTGAAGGTGGCGATAAAGCCGACATCGAACTACCTAAGGTACAGCAGCTGCTGGTTCAGGCTATGCACAAGACCGGCAAGCCCGTCATCTTCGTGAACTGCTCTGGCTCTGCCATCGCCTTCGGTAGCGTAGAGGGCGAATACGATGCGCTGCTACAGGCTTGGTATCCTGGTCAGGGTGGTGCTAAGGCACTGGCCGAGGTCATCTTTGGTGACTTCAACCCTGGCGGCAAGTTGCCTGTTACGTTCTATCGCTCTACTGCCGATCTGCCCGACTTCATGGACTACTCTATGAAGAACCGCACCTATCGCTACTTCACTGGCGTACCTCAGTATGCTTTCGGCTATGGCCTCAGCTACACCACCTTCAACGTAGGTCAGGGTAAACTCAGCGCCAAGAGCATGAAGAAAGATGGTAAGGTAAGCGTCACCGTTCCTGTCACTAATACCGGAAAGCGTGAAGGTACAGAGACTGTTCAGGTCTATGTGAAACGTCTCGATGATGCCGGTGCTCCCATCAAGGCTCTGAAGGGCTTCCAGAAGCTGAGTCTGAAGCCTGGCGAGACGAAGAAGGCCGAGATTGTTCTCGACAGTGAGGCTTTCGAGTACTACAACGAGAATATCGACGAGCTGAGCGTGATGCCAGGTCGCTATAAGATTCTCTATGGCACCTCGTCACTGGACAAGGACCTGAAGTCATTTGATTTTACCGTGAAATAACTCAATAACTAACCTTTTTTATCGATATTAATAATGAAAAAAACAATGCTTATGTTAGCGCTGATGACATGTGCAATCACAGGTTCAGCGCAACCGAGTGCCAATGATGATGGGACTGTAACCTTCCGTTATCAGAACGACTCAGCCAAGAAAGTGCTGGTCGATGTACAGTTTGCAGGACAGAAAGAAATGACACGTGGTGCCGATGGTGTATGGAGTGTGACGCTGGGACCTGCTGCGCCAGACATGTATCCCTACTGCTTTATCGTCGACGGTGTCAGCGTGATGGACCCCCTGAACCAGCAGTACTTCCCCAACGAGGGCTTTAAGAACAGTCTGGTGGAGATTCCTTCAAAGAACGGAGCCCTGCCTCACGACATCCGTGAGGTGCCTCATGGACGTGTAGAGTATGTACATTACTATTCTAAGAGCCTGGGAGGTACTAACAATGCTGTGGTCTATCTGCCTCCCCGCTATATGGAGGATCAGCAGAAGAAGTACCCAGTGTTCTATCTCATCAGCGGCACCACCGATACAGAGGAAGTATATTACAAGGTGGGACGTGTGAACTATATCATGGACAACCTGCTGGCTGATGACAAGGCCAAGGAGATGATTGTGGTGATGCCTTATGGCAATCCCATCAAGCTGCTGGCTCCCAAGCCCGATAACGCTCAGGCTGGCGGTGCTCCGCAGATGCGCTTTGGTGGCGATGTGTTCAGCAAGGACCTCATCAACGACCTGATGCCTTATATCGAGGCTAACTATCGTACGAAGAACGATCGCGACAACCGTGCTATAGGCGGTTTCTCTCGTGGTGGCAACCAGGCTCTGATGAATGGTTTGTCGAATCTCGACAAGTTCTCTTACCTCTGTTCTTACAGCTCATTCACCTCAACAGATATTCCTAATGTCTACGACAAGGCTGCCGACACTAACAAGAAGATTCATCTCTTCTGGCTCGGCGTAGGTACTGACGATTTCCTCTATGGCAATGCTCGCGACTATATGCAGTTCCTCGACGAGAAGGGCATCACCAGCGTCAAGTATTTCACTACCGACAAGTTTGGTCACACCTGGATGAATGCCAAGTGTTTCCTGGCTCAGACGCTGCCGCTGCTTTTCAACAAGAAGGCTGCTGAGGCTGCTATGAAGGAAGCCAAGCCCGCTCCCGCCAAGACTGGTCAGGAGCAGCAGTTCACTGCTGGCGTCATGGCCCGCCTGTTCCCACGTCCTATCATCTCTCCAGAATATACGCCAGATGGTATCACTTTCCGTTTCAAGGCTCCTGAGGCCAAGAAGGTAGAGCTGCTTTGCGAGATGATTCCTGAAAGCATCGTCATGGAGCGCGACACTGACGGCGTGTGGAGCACAGAACTGAAAGACTATATCTTCGAGACCTTCAAATATTGCTTCATCGTTGACGGAACAGCCGTTGCCGACCCCAGCAATATGTATCTCTCGCCTGACAGAGGCTTCAAGTTCAGCATAGCCGACAATCCCCTGTCGCCCTTTAACTTCGCTTCTCAAGGTGAGATAGAGCATGGTCGTGTGGCTTATGACCTGGAAGCCAAAGAAGCGTGGTATACCTCACCCATGCCCCGTCAGCAGGGCATGTCGATGCCGAAGATTATCCAGCTGATTCCTGGTAAGGACGATACCATGGAGAGCTGGTTCAAGATTGGAGGTGCCGACGCTATCATCGACCGCTTGCTGGCCGACGGCAAAACCAAGCCTTGCATTGTAACCACCAGCGCTATGGACTTTATGCCTCAGGGTGGTGGCGGTATGCGTATGCCTGGCTTCACTCCCAGAGTGCTGCGTGCCGATGATTATCCCACATGGTCACAGCGTCGCCGTGCCCTCGTAAAACTGCTGCTGGAGATTGGACGTGAGGCCGATACTCAGTTCCCTGGCTTCGGCGGAGGCGGTGGCTTCGGCGGAGGTCGTCCTGGAGGCGGTGGCTTCGGCGGAGGCGGCTTCGGTGGAGGCTTTGGTGGTGGTTTCAACCCAGCACCCTAAGCCAAGCCAATGGGGCCAATGAGCCCTATAGGCCCAATAAGTCTATACCCTATAAGTCCTATGAGTTCTCATAGGACTTTAATTATCTTACAAAGAAATACATGAAGGCGGCAAAGTAGTGGGATGATCAAGCTCAAGGTCGTCCTGAGCCCATGTCCTCAAGCGAAACAGACACAAACAGATGATGGTTTATATTTTCAACGAAAGTTGATTCATTTTCGTTGCAAAGATACAAAATATATTAATTAAATAAGGTGTTTAGATAATAAATAATTAAATAAGGTGTTACTTTTCGCATTTTTTAGTAACTTTGCGCCCTATAAATAAAAAAACGTCCTAAATAACAATTAGAATGGCTTATACACGTATGACCGCTGCTGAGGCTGCAGCATTGATTAAGAATGGTGAGCACATCGCCATGAGTGGCTTCACACCTGCTGGTGTGGCCAAGGCAACAACGAAAGAGTTAGCAAAGATTGCTGTGGCTGAGCATGAGGCTGGCCGCGAGTTCAAGGTGGCTATCTTTACAGGAGCATCTACTGGACAGAGCACCGATGGTGACCTGGCAAACGCTCAGGCTATCCTCTATCGTGCCCCTTACACCACCAACCCAGATTTCCGCAAGCATGTGAACATGGGTGAGATTCCCTACAACGACTTGCACCTGAGTCATATGGCACAGGAGTTGCGCTATGGTTTCTATGGTCCTTTGGACTGGGCTATCCTTGAGGTGTGCGACATTGAAGAGGTGGGTAACGATTATCATGTCTTCCTGACTGCCGCTGGTGGTATCTCTCCTACAGCGGCTCGTCTGGCCAAGCATGTCATCCTGGAGCTGAACTCGTTCCACAACCCCAATGCCAAGTTCATCCACGACGTATATGAGCCTCTGGATCCTCCTTACCGTAAGGCTATCCCCATTGAGCATGTAGGCGACCGCATCGGTGTTCCCTATGTATCCATTCCCAAGGAGAAGGTGGTTGGTGTCGTAGAGTGCAACATTCCTGACGAGGCCCGTGCCTTCAAAGACAGCGATCCTGTAACAGATAAGATCGGATTCCTGACAGCCGAGTTCCTCGTTGAGGAGATGCACAAGGGCCGTATCCCCAAGGAGTTCCTGCCCCTGCAGAGTGGTGTAGGTTCTACCGCCAACGCTATCCTGGGTGCCCTGGGTCAGGACAAGCATGTGCCCGACTTCAATATCTACACAGAGGTGCTGCAGGATGCTGTGGTAGGCATGATGCTCAACGGACGTGTAAAGGATGCTTCAGCCTGCTCGCTCACCGTTTCCAATGAGTGCCTGATGCAGGTTTACGACAATATGGACTACTTCAAGCAGCACCTGACGCTGCGTCAGAGCGAGATCAGCAACTCGCCTGAGATTATCCGTCGCTTAGGTGTTATCGCCATCAACACCGCCATCGAGGCCGACCTCTATGGCAACGTCAACTCTACCCACATCAGCGGTACGAAGATGATGAACGGTATCGGCGGTTCTGGCGACTTCATCCGCAATGCTTATCTGAGCATCTTCACCTGTCCTTCTGTGGCCAAGGGTGGTGTCATCTCTTCAATTGTTCCCTTCGTCAGCCATCAGGACAGCTCTGAGCACGATGTGAATATCATCGTCACAGAGCAGGGTATCGCCGACCTGCGCGGAAAGGGCCCCATCCAGCGTGCCGAGGCTATCATCGAGAACTGCGCACATCCAGACTACAAGCAGTTACTTTGGGACTATCTGAAGATATCCAAGATGGGCCAGACACGCCACAACCTGCCTGCCGCCTTCGCCATGCACGACACGCTGGCACGAAAGGGCGACATGCATCTCACAGACTTTTCAGAATATGTGAAATAAGGACATGGGCTACTGCAAAACGGTAGCCCATGTCTATTACAATGGACGACAGACGATATCTTCAGAGCCTCATCAATGAAGGCGAGCACCAGCAGCAGGACTTCAAGTACAGGGTGTCAGACGCCCAGAAGCTGGCCAAGTCAGTATCGGCATTTGCCAATACTGACGGAGGACGCCTGCTGATTGGCGTTCGTGATGATGGTCACATGTCTGGCGTTCGCGACGAGGAGGAGATCTATATGATGCACCAGGCCGCCTATCGCTATTGCCGTCCTGAGGCCAGCATCAAGTTCGACACCTTCCATGTCAGTCCTTCCGATACGCATGATGGCAGCCGGGGCCTCCGCACCATTGTCGTTGCCACCGTTTCTCCCTCAGAGAAGCGCCCCATCTGCGCCGTTAGCGACGATGGCAAACAGCGGGCCTATATCCGCATTGCCGACGAGAACATCGTGGCCTCACCCGTTCATCTGGCTATCTGGCGAGAGTCACAAAACCCGCAAGGCTCTATGATGACCTATACCGATGCCGTACGAAAGCTCATCGATGCCCTGCACGACCAGCGTCTTACCCTTAACCAGCTGGTACGTCGCTCTACCCTCCCCCGCAAGAAAGTTATCACCCTTCTGGCCCGTCTCATCCGCTTCCACGTTGCTCAGTGGGAATATGCTGATCAGCAGTTCCTGTTCAGTTTAATATAAAGGTGCCATTATCGTCACAGTAAAACAACTTGTTTTACTATTAAAGGAATAATCCCTTTCATTGTAAAGTGCCATACTTTTCAAGGTAAAACAACTTGTTTTACTGTGGCGATGATGGCAAGTCACTCAGTTGGAGCTATCCCTGTCGTGTGATTCGTAGTTAGTACGACCATCGGCCTCGCCTTGCAAAGCTTCCTGAAAGGAGTCCCAGTCCTGGAAGCCCACTAAGAGGGAAAGGCGGTCGAGGGTTTTACGGTTAGGTTTGTGCAGCAGTTCCTTTTCTACGGCAGAAAGCAGCTTTTTCAGCGCTTCACGTTTCTTTTCCATATCTTAAAGCATTTCTCTATATAAGTCGGCAAATCGCTGGGCAGCACCCGTATTCTCGAAACGTTTGACGTATTCCTGGCTCAACTCGATGCGACGCTGGCGCCCTTCCACTCCGAAAAGCACCTGACTGATGGCATGGGCCATCGCCTCGTCGTCGTCAGGATCGACATACAAGCTGTCTGGACCGCCTGCTTCTTCGAGACACGACCCTGTGCAGGCCACCACAGGCAGTCCCAAGCGGATGGCTTCGATGATGGGAATGCCGAAGCCCTCGTAGCGTGAGGGATAGACAAAGGCATCGGCCATGCGATAGAGGGCAGGCAGGTCTTCGTCAGGCACGCCATGCAATATCTGCACTCTGTCGTGCAGACGGTTCTCATTAACATATTGCAGAATCTCGTCGGCATAAGACGTGTGTCGTCCAACTATCACCAATGAGACATCCTCAGGCAGATGGTTCAAGGCTTTGACAGCCAGCAACACATTCTTTCGCTGCTCTATGCTGCCCACGTTGAGGATATAGCGATCGGCTAGTCCGTACTTGTCGCGAACCTGCCATAACTGTCGGTTTTCTGGAGAATCGGAGAAGCGGCGTGCACAGCTCTGATAGATGATATCTACACGTTCGGACTCAATGCCTCCCAGTTCGCAGATGTCACGTTTGGTGCATTCGCTGATGGCAACGATTCGATCGGCCTCTTGAAGGGTCTGTCGGAACTTGCGGGTGTAGATCTTCACATCTACACTATGGTAGTATTCCGGATGGCGCATGAAGATAAGGTCGTGGATGGTGACAACAGACTTGATGCCACTCTTGCGGATGCCAACAGGCAACTCGCCAGAAAGACCGTGATAGACCTGAATGCCATCGTGCTGCATCTGACTGATAATGCCTTTTGAACGCCAGAACGCCTTGCCCAGCGCCGTTTGGTAGAGGCCATTGGGATAGCAGAAGTGCAGGTTCTCGCGTTCGGCCACCTGATTTCGCAAGCTGTCGCGCCCTTTGTCTGGTGTATACAGCATCAGGTCCAGCCCTTCAATGCCAGCCAAGTCGTTAGCCAGCGTACGTCCGTAGCTGCCCAACCCTGTGCCGTTTCTCACAATGCGCTTGGCATCCAGCCCTATTTTGATGCTATCTTCCATAATTCGGATGCAAAGATACAAATAATTCATTATTCATTACCTATAATTCATCATTTTTTTTCTCTCTCTGGCATCGCCGAAGATTCTTACTGACGGAAAAGGAAAGAAAAACGGCTTTTTCTTTTGCATTTCGCTCGTTTATTAGTATCTTTGCCAGCAAAAATTCAGTATGACGGGCATGAAGATACTTTTAAGTTTCGACACAGAAGAGTTTGACGTACCCAAAGAGCATGGGGTGGACTTCACGCTGGAGCAAGGCATGGAGGTATCTCGTGAAGGTACTCGCCGCATCCTTGACGTGCTGAAGCAGAACGGAGTTAAGGCCACGTTTTTCTGCACAGGCAACTTTGCGCGACTGGCTCCAGAGGTGATGCAGCGCATTATGGATGAGGGTCACGAGGTGGCCTGTCATGGTGTGGACCACTGGCAACCCAAGGAGACCGACTTCGTGGAGTCGAAACAGATTGTAGAGCAGGTGACGGGTCTGAAAGTCAATGGCTATCGCCAGCCCAGGATGTTTCCTGTGGTGGAATCAGAGATCAAGCGTGCCGGCTATCTCTATAACTCGTCGCTCAACCCTGCCTTCATACCAGGTCGCTATATGCATCTGACGGCACCTCGCACACCCTTTATGAAGGATGGTGTGCTGCAGATTCCCGCCTCTGTGACGCCCCTGCTGCGCTTTCCCCTGTTCTGGCTGTCGCTGCACAACCTGCCCGAGGGTCTTTACCACTGGCTGGTACGTCGCACCTTGAAGCACGACGGACATTTTGTGACCTACTTCCATCCCTGGGAGTTCTACGACCTGAAGGAGCATCCAGAGTTTAAGATGCCGTTTATCATCAAGAACCATAGTGGATGCCAGATGGTGCAACGTCTGGATAACCTCATCAAGATGCTGAAGAAACAAGGAAGCACGTTTATCACCTATACGGATTTTGTTAATTGCCAATGAAAAAGGTAACCATTTTACTCCCTGCCTATAATGAAGAGGCTTCTTTTCAGCTTATTAGGCAGAACATGAATCAAGTGTTGACAGACAATCCCAACTATGAATGGGAGTTCTTGCTTGTCAATGATGGAAGCACAGATAATACGCTTCAACAAATGATTCGTTTACATGAGGAAGATCATCACTACAGCTATATTGACCTTTCCAGAAACTATGGCAAGGAAATAGCCATGATGGCAGGCTTTGACTATGCCGACAGTGATGCCCTCATCATTATGGATGCCGATATGCAACACCCCATCAACGTCATCCCAGACATGCTGAAATACTGGGAAGAGGGTTATGACGACGTCTATGCACAGCGACAGGGCAGCAAGGAGTCATGGATAAAACGTAAGACTTCACATTGGTACTACAAAATACTTCAGTCAACGACAAAGGTCCCTATCCAGAAGGATACTGGCGACTTCCGACTCCTGGACAAGTCGTGCATCGAGGCCCTCAGGCAGATGCGTGAGTCAGAACGAAATACAAAAGGAATGTATTCGTGGATAGGTTTCCGAAAGAAAGGCATTTTCTACCAGCAACAAGAACGACAGGAAGGTGTATCGAAATGGAACACTTTCTCGCTTATCAATCTGGCGATAAATGGCATCACCTCGTTTACCACAGCACCTTTGCGAATAGCATCCTTCATGGGTGTCGTCGTATCAGTAGTTGCGTTCTTCTACCTTATTTATATAATCATAGTTACCAATTTCTTTGGAGAACCCGTTCAGGGCTATCCTACCATTATGGTTACCATGCTTTTCCTGGGTGGAGTTCAGCTGCTCAGCCTTGGTATTATCGGCGAATATCTTGGCAGAGTCTTTAACGAGGTAAAAGGACGCCCAGGATATTTCGTGAACTCTTATAACGGGAAACGGGAATCGGTTACCTTACGTAGTTCTTCGTCAGCATCTCATAACTGAGCTTCAGCCATACCAGCGTCACAGGCAGGGCCTTCAGCGCATAGGGCTGTACCCACTCCTTGCGCAGATAGGCTGGGAAGAGGTCGCTGGGCGACAGACTGCTCAGCACAAAGACGAAGACCAATAGGGCAATATCCCAGTTATTGCGCTTCCACGGGGCTGCGGTATACCAGATAACAACGCCTACAAACGGGATGATATAGCCACTCGACTCGCTACCAGTAGAGAACAGTACCACAAACATCAGCACAGAGGCCAACAGCGTCTGGCGGAATGCCACATTCCTAAACTGCAAGTAGCGCACATATGGCAAGGCAAACAACACCAGTCCTGGTATGATAAGCCACAGATCGCTAAACGAGAGTCCTGTGGTGCGATGCACCATACCTAAAAGAGATATGTTCTGGGCTATTGACGTCAGGTTCTCGTCGTTCTTGCCTGCCAAGCCAGTTAGCCATTCCTGATACTGCCCTATGATATAGTCCGAACCATGAAACACCATTGGTGCCACAAACATGATGACAGCCCAGAGCAACAAGGAGCCTACGAACTTACCTTTATGCTTGGAGAAGAAGAAAAACGCCAGTCCCACAATACCATAGAGCTTGACAAAGGTGCCCAGCATGATGAAGAACGCTGCCCAGAAGTCCTTTTCCTTCTCTATACAATAATAGGCCAGCAGGATGATGGCTGCAATGGCGATATTGAACTGCTGCATATAAAGAGCGGTGAGCAGCTCGTGGGCACAGAACCAGAATACAAATATCTGCTGGCGCAACGTAAACTGTGACCAGTGGACGGCGGCATAGAGGAACAACGTCAATGCTACCAGCCAAAGCAGCAGACCCAGGAAATGTGGCATCACCGCAAAAGGCGCAATAACTAACGAGAACAGTGGACCATAGTGGTTCACGTCGAAATACTCCTCCGGATAGACGGCATAGAGCGAGGTGCCATCCCATGCATGCCAGAAAGTGCCTTTGAATATCAGGAAGTTGTTACAGCGCTCAGGCTTCATCTTAGCAATGGCGCCAATGACTGCCAACAGCACCCACAGACCCATCAACACCCTGTAGTCGTGCAACAACGGATGCTTCAGAAACGAACTGATTTTTCCCTTTATGTCCATCTTGGTTATGATTAATCGGCGCAAAGGTACAAAAAAAATGAGAAATGAGAAGTGAGAAATGAGAAAATTTTGTACCTTTGTGCCGATGAATGAAGAAAATAAGATATCGGTAGTTATCAACACGTGGAATGCGGAGCAGCATCTGCGCAAGGTTTTGGAGTCGGTAAAAGGCTTCGATGAGGTGCTGGTGTGCGACATGGAGAGTACGGACTCTACGTTGGAGATAGCCCGCGAATATGGTTGCAGGATTGTGACTTTCCCCAAGGAGGGCCACACCATCGTGGAGCCGGCCCGTGAGTTTGCCATCCATGAAGCCATCCATAAATGGGTGCTGGTGATTGATGCCGACGAGGTGGTGACACCTCAGCTGAAAGACTATCTTTATTCACAGATTTCACAGTCACAAGGTCCCACAGGCATTGCCATCCCTCGCAAGAACTATTTCATGGGACAGTTCCTGCATTCGGCCTATCCAGACTATGTGCTGCGTTTCTTCCAAAAGGAGAAGACCCATTGGCCTGCCGTAATCCATTGCTCGCCAGAGGTTGATGGCAACGTTGTACGTATTCCTGCCAAGCATAAAGAGCTGGCCTTGGAACACCTAGCCAACGATTCCGTAAGCGACATCCTCCGCAAGTCTAACACCTATTCAGACTATGAACTGCCTCGCCGTCGCCATAAGAACTATGGGCTGTGGGCACTCTTTAGCCGTCCCACCTTCCGCTTTGTGAAGTCATATATCATCAAGAAAGGTTTCCTCGACGGAAAGCCTGGCTTGATTCATGCCCTGCTCGATGGCTATTACCAGTTTATCATCGTGTCGAAACTCATGGAAGAGCGCAAGAAATAAACGTTAACAGGAGTATAATACTGAAAACATGAACACTGAAGCAAATACATTTATTGTAACGGATCAAATGAAGGAAGTGCGGTCCATACAATTAGTTTTATTAAAGAAACTCTTAGAGGTTTGTAAACGAAACAACCTGAGAATATGGGCTGATTCTGGCACCCTCATAGGAACAGTGCGCGAACATGGTTATATTCCTTGGGATGATGACATAGACATGGGTATGTTGCGTCCAGACTATGACAAACTTGTCGAGATTAGTCAACAGGAGTTTACTGGTCGTTTCTTCTTCCAAACAGCCTATAGTGATAAGGAATACCCTCGTGGACATGCACAGTTGCGAATGAGAAACACGACTGCCATACTGCCAAACGATGTTGACAAGCCATTCCACATGGGTATCTTTATTGACATCTTCGTTTACGATGTTGTCCCTTCTGACGCCAAAGAACTTGAGACGCTTCGCCAGCAAGTCATCACACAGAAAGAAAAGTTGTTCAGCTACTGTGATAAGATGCGATTCTGGAAGGTCTTCTCAAGTCCTGTTTTATACTTCAGACATAAAAGAATAAGAAAGGAAATCAGTCAGATAGGTTTTACAAAGGCCTACGCAGACTATGAGAATCTATTTAGAGCACACCCTCTCAAAGAGGACTCATATATTGGGGAAATCTCTTTCGACTTTGACAACTATGCCAACCAACAAATCAATGTTAAAGATTTCTCTGATACTCTCTATATGCCTTTCGAAGACATACAAATGCCTGTTCCCATAGGATATGATGCCATTCTCACATCTATGTATGGTGACTATATGCGTCCAGTCCAGGAACCAACTTGCCATGGTAGTTATTTACTCTTAGACACCACGAAAGACTATAGCCTTCACATCGAGTCTTTGCGTAAATCATATAGCCATGAGAAGTTCATAAAACGATGGAAGCATATCTTTGACAAGATCCTATACTATCTGTCTTTCGGTCATACAGAGGTGCCTAAAAGGTAGCTATTGCATAACACCTTTTCGACGATAGGTGCCATATCATAATACTTGTATTCTGCCAGTCGGCCTCCAAAGATAACATTCTTTTCCTGCGCTGCCAGTTGGGCATACTCGGCACTTAGACGATTGTTTCGATTATCGTTGATGGGATAGTAGGGTTCCATACCTGCTTGCCACTCTGTTGAATACTCTCTGGAAATCACCGTTTTGGGGCATTTCTCAATGTCTGCACCAAACATCTCGAAGTGCTTATGCTCGATAATACGGGTATAGGGAACATCGCTGCCTGTATAGTTGACTACAGCATTGCCTTGATAGTTGGGCGTATTGAGCACCTCCTCCTCGAATCTCACCGTACGATACTGTAAGCGTCCCAAACGATAACCATAGTATTCATCTATCATACCAGTAAACACCACCTTATCGGCAAATCCCTCCAAGGCTGGCCTGTCAGCAAAGAAGTCGGTATTTACTCTTGTTTCTATGCCATCCAGCAATCCGTCAATCAATCGGTTATAACCACCAATAGGGATGCCTTGGTATCGATCATTGAAGTAATTATTGTCGAAAACGAAACGAACAGGCAAGCGCTTGATGATAAATGCCGGCAGTTCTGTACAAGATCGTCCCCATTGCTTCTCTGTATAGCCCTTAATCAGTTTCTCGTAGATGTCTTGTCCCACAAGTAGCAAAGCCTGTTCTTCTAAATTCGCTGGCTCAAAAGCTCCCTTTGCCTGCATCTTCAGCAACGCCTCCTGACGCTGCCCGGCTATAATCTGCTGAGCCTCATCAGGTGTTTTTACGCCCCACATAGCATGAAAAGTATTCATATTAAAGGGCAGGTTATAGTATTTCCCCTGATAATTGGCCAGAGGAGAATTGGTGTAACGATTGAACTCTACAAAAGAGTTTACAAAGTCCCATACCTCTTTATTTGATGTGTGGAAGATGTGAGCGCCATATTTATGCACGTTAATACCTTCACGGTTTTCGCAATAGACATTACCTCCTAGATGAGGACGTTTGTCAATAACAAGACATTTCAGTCCTTTTCTTTTGGCCAAACATGCAAATGTGGCACCAAAGAGGCCTGCGCCAACGATAAGCAAATCATATTGTTTTGTTGTCATATGATATCGTTAATCAGTTGTTTAAATTGTTTTTCTGTATGACAAAACATAAACTGCTGTCTGTGTTCCTGCAAATTGACTAAAAGCTGAGACTGCAAGGTTTTATCTGTAAGAGCATGATGCATGGCTTCTGCCATTGCTTGAACATCTCCTACAGGGGTTAACAAACCTGCCTTTCCTCTATTCAGGATTTCTTTGGGTCCAGTGGGACAGTCAGTTGCAACAATCATCCTGTCAAGCATCAAGCCTTCTATCAAGATAGTGGGCAAGCCTTCGAATTTCGAGCTGTGTATAAGCAACTGGCAATTAGCTATCCAGGGATAAGGATTGCTGCTAAATCCAAGAAACAGCACATGTTCTGCTATGCCCAGTTCCACAGCCAGCTGTTGGAGATAAACCTCTGAATGACCTTTACCTAAAAGGTAGAGAGGCTCTGTGTGATGCCATTGTTTGCGCAATAAACTATAAGCGTGCAAGAGGGTTGTCAAATCCTTTTGACTCTCTTCCAAACGTTCAACAGTTAAAAGATAAGGTTGACGAATACGTGTGTCTTCCAATGATTCAGAAGCACGGGCAAGTATAGCCTCACGGTCTTTCGCATTGTAAATAACACTAAGCTTATTCTTCAACTCAGGGAAGAGACTCTCACACTCTTGTCGCATAGTCTCTGAGATACATACAATACGATTGTAATACTGTAATCGGCGTCCTATGCGAAGGGTACGACGTCGGTTCTGCTGCAAAGACTGATTGAAACTGAAGTGAAACCATGCGACTTTTGGCACGTGAACATGTCGGAGAAAAGAATAAAAGCAGCTATCGAAATCTATAATGACATCATGGTTAGCCGCCAACTTATTCAGTTCTCTTTTTACGAGAAAGCGGCGCAAAGGCGCAAGTGCAATCTCATCGTAGAGCTTCACAGGCAAAGGCAATTTTTGCTCTTTTATCTTGCGTTTTCGCCAACGAGTCAAACAATCTGCCTTAACCATGTGAACAACTGCAACATTATGGGGAATACGGTCTGCAAAAACCTCCAAATCCCCCATGTCTGTGGCAATAGCCAATGTAAGACTGTATGAAGAGTCTTGTGACAAATGGCGCAAATAATCAATGAGCACCATATCAATGCCGCCGTCAAGGAATCTACTCAGCAAAAAGAGTATCCTCATCTTTTTCCCCTTCTCTTCTTTATTTTTCACAGGACAAAGATATAAAAAATATATCAAACAACCATACGTTTTCCTTTTTTTTACTATCTTTGCAAACAAAAACAAGGAATAATATGAAAATAATTGCAATTGTTGTTACATATAACCGGCTTTCTCTTCTGAAAGAAAGTATCAGTGCATTATTAAATCAGACTCATCCCTTATACAAGATTATCATTGTTGATAATCATTCCACTGATGGTACATCTGACTATTTGGCTAATCTCGCCAAAGAGAATAGTATTTTCCAGATTGTTACCATGGAACAGAATGTGGGTGGTTCTGGAGGCTTCTCTGAAGGAGTAAAACAGGCGGCCTATGCACATGCTGACTGGATGTGGTTAATGGATGATGATACAATTCCCCAAGAAGATGCGTTGGAGCAGCTGTTGCCTTATACCAGCGTAGATGAGGTGGGCTTTGTATGTAGCAAGGTTGTATGGATTGACGGGACTCCTCATCTGATGAATTGTCCTACCGTGTTGAAAGACCAAAGCTTGAAGACATCTATTCTACGCTCTACTGGTCAACCTCTTGAAAAAACAGACCTCGTCAGTATGGCTTCTTTTGTGTCTTTGCTCGTCAGGGGTAGTATTCCTTGGAAATTAGGCCTTCCATATAAGGAGTTTTTTATTTGGTGTGATGACGCAGAATACACAACACGTATTTCGAATAATGGTTACTATGGTGTTTTGGTAAAAGACAGTATCGTTTTACATAAAACACGAGTGAACTATG
>Ga0310786_10001311_pt1 | contig 39889 bp, 26 predicted proteins | sample AusTroGonzalo_MG_FD_203881 | JGI IMG/M metagenome (GOLD analysis project Ga0310786, IMG submission 203881) | Bovine rumen microbial communities from tropical cattle in Woodstock, Queensland, Australia - Gonzalo_03 (v2) (version 2) | ecosystem: Host-associated > Mammals > Digestive system >... | reverse complement strand
AAATCAAATTGTGCGAAACTGCCGAGTCTTTGTTATTGCAAGATTCTGTGAATCAGTCGTTCAAGGCTCTGCAACAGCTGCATGAGGAATGGAAGGAAATCGGTCCCGTTCCAGAAGACAAGAAAGATGAAATTTGGGAAAGATTCAAAAATGCTTCTGACCAGATCAACCAGGCCCGCAGAGAGTATTATGACAAACTGTTTGAAGAACAACAGAATAACTACAACGCCAAAGTGGTGTTGTGCGAGCAGGCTGAAGAGCTGACCGCTGGCAAGACCGTGGAAAGCGTGAAGGAAAACAACGAAATCGCCGACAAGCTGACCGAACTGCTGAAGATGTGGAAGACTATCGGACCGGCTCCTGTGAAGTTGAATGACGAGGTGTGGGAACGCTTCAAATCCACTTTGGACAAGTTCTTCACCGCCAAGAAGGAATATTTCCAGCAGGTGAAAGACGAACAAATGCAGAACTACAACCAGAAGCTGAATCTGGCTATCCAGGCAGAGGGCATCGCTTCGCGTACCGACTGGAAGAACGCCACCGACGAGATTCTGAACCTGCAGCAGGAATGGAAGGCTATCGGTACCGTGCCTCGTAAATATTCCGAACAGGTATGGAAACGCTTCAGAGCCGCTTGCGACAAGTTTTTTGCCGCCAAAGCCGATTATTTCTCCAATATCAAAGAGATTGAAGCTGACAACCTGAAGAAGAAAGAAGAATTGATTGAGAAGATCATGAACCACGAATTCGGTGACGACAGAGCCGCCAATCTGGATGTGATCAAAGACTATCAGCGTCAGTGGACTGAAATCGGTTTTGTGCCGAAGAAAGACAAAGACCGTATCTATACGGCCTACAGAGAGGCTTTGGACAAGCGCTTCGCCGAGCTGAAGATGAACTCTGACGATGTGCGCAGAAGCTCTTTCAGAAACAAGATCGACAATATTTTGAGCAATCCTAACGCCGACCGTCTGTTGGATAAGGAGAAGAAGTTTCTGACCACCAAACTGCAGCAGTTGAAGGATGATATCAATCTGTGGGAGAATAACTTGGGCTTCTTTGCCAACTCTAAGAATGCTGACCTTCTGAAGCAGGAATTCACCAAGAAGGTGGAGAATGCCAAGAAAGAAGTGAAGGAACTGGAGTACAAGATCAAGATGATGAACGCTCCCAAGAAGGAAGAGGAACCGAAGCAGGAGGAAACCCCAGAATCCAGTGAACAGGTGACAGGTGATAGTGAACAGTAATAAAGATAAGTGTCACTGACATCTGTAACCTGAAACCTGTTTTCCTATGGAAAACTTAAATGTGAGAATTGACAAGTGGCTATGGATGGTGCGTCTGTTTAAGACGCGCTCCATGGCCACTGATGCTTGTAATGCCGGCAAAGTGAAGATGAACGGGGTCAACGTGAAGCCCTCCAAGACAGTGAAAACCGAGGAGTGCTTTCATGTACGCCTTGACCAGCTGGAAAAGGTGGTGCAGGTGATAGACACCCCCAAGAGTAGGGTGGGAGCGGCTTTGGTTCCGCAGTATTACACGGACCTGACCCCTCCGGAAGAGTACGAGCGGGTGAAACAGCTGCGCACCAAGTTCGAGTTCAGAGAGCATGGTGCAGGACGTCCCACCAAGCGTGACCGCCGTCAGATTGACTATTTGAAGGAATACTATAACGAGGATTAATATGCCTCCAACCAATAATTAAACATTATGAAGTTGTTCTCTACCTATTTCAGAATAATATGTCTAGCTGTTGCAGGAGTGCTTTTTTCAGGACTTTTTGCAACGAAGGCGCTGGCCCAGACCCCTCCGTGCCAGACTCCAGACACTACTATCGCGGTGACTTGCTGTAGCAACAACTTGCCCTATAATTACAATGGGCATTTTTTTAATCAAACTGGAACGTATAATGTGCATTTGACCAATGCACAGGGCTGTGACAGTTTGGTGCATCTGAACTTGACGGTGGTTGATGGTGCTTACGCAACCATCAGCGGTGATCCGGAAATCTGTCCCGGGGCCAGCACACAATTGTCGGCTAATGGCAACGGCACGTTCATGTGGAATACTGGTGCGACACGTTCTCCCATTACCGTCAATGCCCCTGGTTGGTATGTGCTGACAGTGACGGCTACCAATGGCTGCAAGGCCTACGACTCGGTAGAGGTGACGCTGTTGCCCCAGCCAGACGTTGCAATTAGTGGTCCTGACGCCATTTGTAGTGGAGCCTCTGCCTTGCTGATTGCTTCGGGAGGCTACAGTTATAGCTGGAATACAGGAAGTTTGGAGGCTGCGATAAATGTAAGTCCAACACAGACAACGTCATACGCGGTGACGGCAAGATCGGACAGAAATTGTACGGCTACTGCGATTCACACGGTGGTGGTCAACCCGCAGCCCACAGCAGCCATTTCCGGAACAGATGTCATTTGCGAAGGGGCATCCAGCATATTTACTGCTACGGGAGGAAACTCCTATTTATGGTCCACCGGAGCTACATCTCCTTCTTTGCAAGTGTATGAGGAACAGTTGTATTCGGTAGAGGTTACCAATCAGTACGGATGTACTGCGACAGCTTCCAGGTTCTTGACAGTGAATAACTTGCCAACAGTTTCTATTATTGGTCAAAACTATATTTGCGAAGGGGGAAACACCACCTTGGGCGCAACTGGTGTCGGAGCTGTTTCGTATATTTGGAACAATGTGAGCCTTGGACAGTCCTATACTGTGTCAAATCCAGGACTTTACACGGTGGTTGCGACTTCTGTCGCCAATTGTACGGCCTCGGCTTCTATTTTTGTAACACAAAGGAGTAATCCTGTGGTGACCATCAGTGGTGACATGGCTTTCTGTGAAGGTTCGTCAACGCAGCTTACGGCATCTGGGGGACAAAGCTATGTGTGGAGAAATGCCTATGGTACACAAATCGGGATGGGGCCAACTGTGACTTTGAACGAAGGGGGAACATATATGGTTACTGTAACAGATACCAGCATGTGCTCTTCTTCTCAGCAAATGATTGTCACCAAGAAAAACAGCCCCAATGTTTCGATTCAAGCTTCGGACAACGAGGTGTGTGTGGGTACCCAGGTGAATTTGTCCTCACCGTTTGGTACGGGCTACGTCTATTCGTGGAATACAGGCTCTCATGAGCGTCAGATAACGGTGAATGAGCCGGGTAAGTATATTCTGGAGGTGACCGCTAACGGCTGTACAGCAGTCGATTCAGTAGAGATCATCATGTATCCTCTTCCTGAAATTTATTTCAGTGGCAATCTTGCAATCTGTGAGGGACAATCGGCTTCTGTATATGCAAGTTCTCCCAATGCGGTTTCCTATTATTGGAGTACGGGCTCTCAAACGAATAGTATTCACGTCACTCCTCAGGAAACAACACCTTATTGGGTGACTGTCGAGGATATTCATGGCTGCGTCAACCGAGATGTGATTATGGTAAGAGTGGAGAATTATCCCACAGCATCTATAGTGGGACCTGATGGTATGTGTAGAGGAGAGACCATTGAGTTGCAAGCCATAGGTGGTGTTATATTTTTGTGGAATGACGGTGAAATCGAAGGTATGAGGTATGTCACAGAGGCAGGTACTTATTCGGTGGTGGTATCCACTTTCGCTGGCTGTTCCGCTACGGCAGAGAAGACGGTGAGCTATTATGACACGCCGGAAATCACGATCAGTGGTGGTCCTTTGATCTGTACGGGTGACACTCTTTTGCTGACAGCCCACGGAGGTGTGAGCTACCGCTGGTCTAATCAATCCACAGACTCTTGTATTGCGGTGACTTCTTCCGGCACGTATGTGGTTCAGGGGTGGAGCGCTGAAGGCTGCTCATCAAGAGATACTGTGACCATCACCACAGTGTCGAAACCTGTGGTGCAGATTGTGGGTAATCATTCTGCCTGTGCCGGTGGTTTAAATACGCTCGTTGCGCAATCACCGACAGCTGTCAGTTATTTATGGAGTACGGGTGCTACCACCAGTCAGATCCGAGCCAATGAGACGGCGGTATATACGGTGACGGTCAGCGACAGTAATGCCTGCAAGGCCTCCGACTCTTTTGACTTTGAACTGAAACCCATCCCCGAATGTGCCATTATAGGACCAGACCACATTTGTGAGGGAGAGTCCGCTACATTGTCAGCATCAAATCCAAATTACAGTTATTTCTGGTCCAATTATCAAACAACCTCTTCCATAACGGTGTCTCCCACTACTACCACAACCTATTCTTTGGTAGTGCTGGATGAAAATAATTGTTCGGCCCATATTAGCAAACAACTTGAGGTTAGAAGTTATTCTCCTGTTCCTATCAGTGGAAACGATGAGTTTTGTGAAGGAGACTCCGTGCTGCTGGTAGCTGCTGGCGAGGGGGATTTCCTGTGGTCAACAGGGCAGGTGAGTGACAGTATTGTCGTATATGAAGGTGGTGATTATACTGTAAGTTCATTAGATTCCACCGCATGTCTGCTGTCTTCTTCCAAGCATGTTGAAAAATATAATATACCTGAATTGTATATAGAAGGGCCATCTCATATTTGTGTGGGAAATTCCGAGACTCTCAGGGCTGTGGTCAATGAGCCTGTCAGTTATTTATGGTCCACGGGAGCTACCGACAGTGTTGTCGAGGTCGCTTCCACCAATGTCTATAGTGTGACGGTGACAAATGTTCATGGGTGCGGCAATGCTGCTTCTCAAATGGTATTGGCTCATTCAGCTCCCACTGTGGGTATCGAGGGTCCCAGCACGGCGTGCTATGGCTCAAATGTGCTGCTCTCTTCAACTGGCACTGCCACTCGTTTTCTATGGTCATCGGGGGACACGACGGCTAATGCAGTGGTGATACCAACGTTTTCAAGAACCTATAGCGTTACGGGATTCAATGAATACGGTTGTGTGGCAACAGCGGAATGGTATATTAATGTATTGCCGGTGCCTATGGCCTCCATCTCAGGTGATACCCTGCTTTGTGAGGGGGATTCCACGATGCTGACATGCTCCACCGCCAATTCATATCTTTGGTCCACCGGTGAGACCAGCAAGAGTATTTATGTGGGAGAATCAGGGATTTACACGGTAGTGGTTTCCAATACGATGGGTTGTACCAACAGCGCTTCCTTGAATGTACATGTGGATTCCTATCCGGAAATTATGATTACGGGCGATACCATCTTGTGTATGGGTCAAGAGAGTATGCTTTTCGCTTCTGGAGGTTCTTCATTCTTATGGGATGACGGTACCACCACTTTCAATAGAGTAATCGCTCCCTTGGAGAATACAAGCTATAGCGTGCAGGTCACCAATGGTATTTGTACATCCACCGCCACTCAGAATGTCATTGTCAATGAACGTCCTGTCGCTCATATTGAGGCTCCTGCCGGACTTTGTGAAGGTGCTACGGTTAGCCTGATGGCCCAAGGTGGTCTGGCATATTTATGGAGTACAGGTCAAACCGCAGCCAGGATAGACGTATCTTCAGAAGGTACCTATCAGTTGGTCGCCTTTAACCAATACGGTTGTACAGATACTGTTTCACATGTGTTGATTCGGTATCCGAATCCTCAGCTTTCCATCACGGGTGCGGAAGCGATGTGCTTAGGTTCCCAAGAGCAACTTACGGCAGAAGGCGAGGGACAGTTCTTGTGGAGTACCGGCGATACCAGTGCCAGTATCACTATCAGCCAAATAGGCTTTTATCAGGTGTCGTTGACGGACGACCATGGTTGTATAGCTACCGCTTCGCGTAATGTGACAGCTTTGGCTATGCCGAATATCACTATTTTCGGACCAACAGATGTCTGTGGTGTGGAAACATTTGACCTGAGTGCGGCGTGTACCAATACCGCTTCGTTCCACTGGAATACAGGGGCTACCACATCATCTATAGAGGTTTCGCCTTCTCAAACGACAACTTATTCTGTTACAGCTGTTTCGTCTGACAATTGTACCGCTGTCAAGACGCATACTGTGGAGGTGCATCCTGTGTATTCTTACGACTTTGAAGCTACCATCTGTCAGGGACATTCTTATACAGGACAGGGCTTTGTGATTCCGGTGCAGGATGAAAGTGGCGAGTTTACCTTTACAAATACCTATACCTCTGTGCATGGTTGCGATAGTGTGCGTACCCTGCATCTGACGGTAACTTCGGTTCCGCTGATCACCAATCCTATTTCCGGCAATGGCAACATCACATCGCCAGGCAATTACGTTTATATGATTGAATCGATTGTTGATGCCGACTCGTATGAATGGATTTTGACGAATCCGAACTGGACGCTCAGTTACAACCAGAACATTGCCCAGGTGGCGATTCTAGTTCCGGGCAACGCCATTTTGTCGGTGTATGCCATGAATGAATGTGGACCGTCGCAACCCGCGTCTATACAGATTACGTATACTACTGGCATTGACGATGTGGATAGTTATAGTGTGGCGGTATACCCGAATCCCACCAATGGCAGGGTTAATGTACAGTTGACCACGAACAATGAGCAGTTGTTTGGTGGGGAGATTCAGTTACTGGATATGTATGGTAAACTGCTGAACAGATGGGAGATGAATGGCAATGACACACAACTGGATTTGTCCTCCTATGCGGCGGGTGTGTATATGCTGAAGCTTCGTAACAGCCAAAATGCTACGGAAAGTGTAGTGAAAGTGGTGAAACAGTGATTAGGTTTTAGGGGTTAGGTGTTAGTGATTAGTGGTCAGTGGTCAGTGGTTAGTGGTTAGGTTTCAGGTTTTAGGTTTCAGGTTTCAGGATTCAAAATCCATAACCTCACCTTCTCACCTTCTCACCTTCTAACCTTCTAATACGCATGCATACCTCCCATCCAGAAGTTCACCCCGAAATAGGTGGTGAGCAGTAGCAGGAATGCGACAATGACAATAATGTGATACAGCCAGTCGTGCTTTTCTGTGGCTGGAATTACCCCTGGCAGGGCAGCGCAATAGCCGATAAGTGTGATGAGTGCCCAAGTCTCTTTGGGATCCCAACTCCAGTATTGTCCCCAGCTTATATTGGCCCAGGCGGCACCAATCATGATGCCTATGGCCAAAAACACTACGCCGAGAATGCAAAATATTTGACTTAAATCTTTGATTTTTAGTTTTTTATATTTATCTTTCTGAAAGATTAATAGAAAGATGCTGATGAGGGCCAACACAAAGGTGAAGATTAAAAAACAATAGGAACTCATTATGATGGCCACATGCAGGATTAGCCAGGGTGAGATCAGCACGGGCATGAGCGGAGAAAAACTGCTTCCCCCCATCATTGTGGCCGCTAGGATGATAAAGGCAGATGCGATGAGCGAGGGTAGGGCGAAGAATTTGTTTTTTCGACTGATGACTAAACCGATAAGAAGCATTCCAGCCGAGACCAGCAATAGGGTGTCGAAAAGCCCGCTGAAAGGGTTGTGCCCTGAAAGAAAGCAGCGCAAGCCAATGTCAGCCGCGGTAAGCAAAAAGCTGATGAGCAGAAATGCCAGGGAACAATGCTTTACCCATTGCGAATCAAAAGCTGTAATGAAGAAGACAAGCATTATCAGAGACAATAGCATCTCTATGAGGAATATTTTTCTCTCAGGTCTGATTTGATTGTATAGAATTTCGATTTGCTCTTTTTGCCGATTAATACTTCCAAGGGTGCATCTTTTTTCTTGAAATGTGGCTATAGAATTGACTATCTGAAGGTTTTGCTGATGTTTTTCTTCAATAATGGATTGCCGCAGCCAGTCCAAAATATGGGCAATGAAGAGCGTGTCGCCTTTGTCCGCTTCGCTTAAATCATCTTCGGGTGCCAGCCAAAGGCTATGTTGCGGGAAGAGTTTCATAGCGGGTTTAGGCTGATCGGGCCATTTCTCAGGGAATAGATAGATTTCTGTAACGAGCTGTGTCGGAGTGTATTCTGTGGGCATGGAACCTTTGGGGAATGCGGCTTTGCAGTAGTCGCGAGCATAGCTGTCGAAGGGGGCGATACGGCCACGGTAATACACCGACAGCTTACCGAAAGCCTCCGCCTCTTCAGTTGAAAGTTGAAAGTTGAGAACTGAAAGTTGATGGCCTTCTTCTAACCCCTGATTCCTAATCCCTAATCCCTGGTTGGCTAGGGCAGAGGCGGGGAAGGAGAGCAGGAGCAGGCTGGCGATAGAGAGTGCGCGCAACAAGCGGCGGAAGGCCCCGTCGCGGCATAGCAGCAGTCCTATCATCGATAGCAGGAGCAGGGCAAAGCCGGCGTAAACCAGCGTGGTGCCCCAAGGGTCGTAACGGACGAGCAAAACGCTGCCGTCCAAGTCGGTGTCATAATCCTCCTGGAAAACCCGATAATGCCGGTATTTCAGGATTTTGTTCATCGAGATGCGGGCCTTGGTCTCTTGTCCATCGTCGGTTACGGTGACATAGCTGATGTAATCCTTGATGGTATGGGTGCCTTCGTAATAGTCCACATCGAATTCATCCAGCCGGATATTGAAGGGTAATTTCGTATTGTCGGAAGATCCTGTGCCATTGGCGTTTTTGCCGGAAAAGTTGGCGACGGTGTCCCGGAAATCCGCATAAACGGAAGAGTTGTCCGCGGTATTGGTTTCGCCTTCGCGCAAGTGCACATGGACGCTGCGGGCGGTGAACCAGGTGCACAGCCCTCCCGCCAAAATCAGTAAAATGGCGATAAATAGTGGAAGTAGGTTTTTATTTTTTTTTTGCATTAAAATACTAGTGTTGCGATATTTTCTTATTTTGGCTGGTGATAAAAGTGTGTTATGGTATACAATGTAGGCGATTAGTCGTGCTGAAAGCACGCAATCTTATTAACCCCGCATAAGCGTAGCGCAATGTGGGGTATGCGGCAATCTACTATACTCCTGCGTGCCGTAGGTACGCTACATTGGAGAGGATGTAGCGTGCTTTCAGCACGCAGACGTGGGCTGTTATTCTCCACCCCACACAACAAGTTGTGCGGGGTTAATAGTATATCGTGCCTTGGGCACGCCTTTTTGTCTTTCAAATCAAAAAATCGATAAATCATTATATATAAATGCTTGATACATTATCGTTTATGCGAATTCTCCATTTATTTATTGCAACAGTGCTAAATTATAAACGTTTTGCCCCACAAAAATACAAAAATCTGAATAATTGGCACATTAGCACATTTGCTAATTTGCACATTGAAATTTTTTCGTATCTTTGCACCCTTAAAAAATGACGATAAATATTTTTATACTAACAGTAAAGTAATTGAAAATGAGTAAAGTAAAGTACGTTTACACCTTTGGCGGAAAGACCGCTGAAGGCAAAGCCGACATGAAAAATTTGTTGGGTGGCAAGGGTGCAAACCTCGCCGAGATGTGTTTATTGGGACTGCCTGTGCCCGCAGGTCTGACCATCACCACTGAATGCTGCACCGCCTATTATGGCAATAACTGTCAGCTTCCTGAAGGTTTGATGGACGAGGTTTGGGCAGGCATGAGCAAGATGGAAAGCATTATGGGTATGAAATACGATGATCCCGAAAATCCTCTCCTGGTTTCCTGCCGTTCTGGTGCCCGCAGTTCCATGCCCGGCATGATGGACACCGTACTGAATATCGGTCTGAGCTCCAAAACGCTCCCCGGCCTGATTAAGAAAACCAATAACCCCCGCTTCGTGTATGACTCTTACCGTCGTCTGATTATGATGTATGCCGACGTGGTAATGGAGAAGGCTGAAGGTATCGAACCCGCTGACGGTAAAGGTATCCGTAAACAGCTGGACGATATGCTGGATGAATTCAAAGAAAGCAAAGGTTATAAGAGCGATACTGAAATCACTGCCGATGAGTTGTTGCAGTTGGCCAACGCTTTCAAAGCAAAAATCAAAGAAGTTCTTCATACTGAATTCCCCGATGACGCTAAGGCTCAGTTGGAAGGTGGTATCAAGGCCGTTTTCAAGAGCTGGAATGGTAAAAAGGCCATCTCTTACCGTCGTATCGAAGGTATTCCCGATGACTGGGGCACCGCTGTGAACGTGCAGACCATGGTGTTCGGTAACATGGGCGAGACTTCCGCTACCGGTGTGGCTTTCACCCGTAACCCTGCTACTGGCGACAACCAGTTCTATGGCGAATGGCTGATCAACGCCCAGGGTGAAGACGTGGTGGCTGGTATCCGTACCCCCAACCCCTTGAACGATGACACCAAGAACGAGCAGAACAAGCACATGCATTCTATGCAGGAGCTGATGCCCGAAACTTATAAGGAACTTTGCGAAATTCGTGAAATCTTGGAAAAGAACTACCACGATATGTTGGATATCGAGTTCACCATCCAGGATGGTAAGTTGTATATGCTGCAGTGCCGTGTGGGTAAACGTACCGGTGTGGCCGCTTTGACGATGGCTCTCGATATGTTGCACGAAGGTTTGATTGACGAGAAGGAAGTGGTGATGCGCCTCTCTCCCGCCCAGTTGGATGAACTGCTGCACCCGATTTTGGATGCCGCTGATGAAAAGAAACACGAAGTGATTGCCAAGGGTCTGCCCGCAGGTCCTGGTGGTGCCGTGGGTATCATCGCCCTCGACAGCGAAAAGGCAAAAGAATATGCCGCTAAGAAGATTAAAAATATCCTCGTCCGTGAGGAAACCAACCCCGAAGATGTGGAAGGTATGCGTGCTGCTACCGGTATCTTGACCGCTCGTGGCGGTATGACTTCTCACGCCGCTCTCGTAGCCCGTGGTTGGGGTAAATGCTGCATCGTGGGTTGCGACGCTGTTCATATTGACATGAACGCCCGCACCGTGAACATCGCTGGCAAGACTTTCAAAGAAGGTGATCTGCTGAGTTTGAATGGTTCTAAAGGTTGGGTTTATGCTGAAGAAGTGAAGATGATTGACGCTACCGAAAATCCTTTGTTCCAGGAATTCATGAAGCTGGTGGACAAATACCGCACCATGGGTGTCCGCACAAACGCTGATAACCCCGATGATGCTCAGAATGCTGTGAACTTCGGTGCCGAAGGTATCGGTTTGTTCCGTATCGAGCACATGTTCTATGGCAAGAACAGCGAGAAACCGCTGGCCAAACTGCGTAACATGATTCTGACCAACACTACCGAAGACCGTATTGCTGCTCTGAAGGAACTGGAACCCTATATCCGTGAAAGCGCAAAAGGTACTTTGAAAGTGCTGGATGGCAAACCGCTGACTTTCCGTTTGATGGATCCTCCATTGCATGAATTTGTTCCCAAAACCAACGAGAAAGCAAAAATCGAAGTTTTGGCCAAGGAACGTGGCATGAGCGAAGAGGAATTGGTGAAACGTATCGAGGCATTGCACGAAGTGAACCCGATGATGGGCCTCCGTGGTGTTCGTTTGGGTATCGTATATCCCGAAATCACCGAAACTCAGTTCCGTGCTTTATTCCAGGCTACCGCCGAATTGATGAAGGAAGGCCACGATCCTCGTTTGGAAATCATGGTTCCCCTTACCATCAATGTGAAGGAGTTGGAGCACCAGAAAGCTATTGCCAACCGCGTGAAAGCCGAAATCGAGGCTCAGTTTGGTGTTACCATTAACTATCTCTTCGGAACAATGATTGAAATTCCGAGAGCTACTTTGGTGGCTGACAAGATTGCCCAGGTGGCAGAATTCTTCTCCTTCGGTACCAACGACTTGACCCAGATGACCTTCGGCTTCAGCCGTGACGATGTGAATGCTATCGTTCATGCTTATATTGATGAGAAGATCATCCCCGCCGATCCGTTCAACACTCTGGATCAGGAAGGTGTTGGTCAGTTGGTGAAATTGGGTGTGGAACGTGGTCGCAGCACTCGTGCTAATCTGAAATGCGGTGTTTGCGGTGAGCATGGTGGTGACCCCGCTTCTGTAGAGTTCTTCTACAAAGCTGGCATGACCTACGTGTCCTGCTCTCCGTTCCGTGTTCCGGTAGCCCGCTTGGCTGCCGCTCAGGCTGCTATCAAGAATGCGTAATCATTATCATTACCATTAATAAAAAAAGGCGACCGATATGGCCGCCTTTTTTATTGCATATCAAAAATAATAGTCAATGATCAATCGTTAACTATCAATTATCTCGGTACCAGTTTGATAAACGGAATCATCATCTCTTCCATCGAGATACCGCCATGCTGGAAGGTGTTGCGGTAGTAGTTCACGTAGTAGTTGTAGTTGTTGGGGTAGGCGAAGAAGTCGTTCTTGGTGGCGAAGATGTAGCGCGAGGTCAACGACTCCTTGGGCAGGAAGGCATCTTCAGGATTCTTGATCTCATACACGTCCTTGCTGGGATAGTCCATTGTGCTCTTGCCCACCTTGTAGCGCAGGTTGCTGTTGATGGTCTTGTCGGCCACCACTTTCACGGGATTGTCAATGCGGATGGTGCCGTGATCGGTGGTGAGGAACACTAAGGCTTTCTTCTCCGACAGGTACTTGATCATCTCGAAGAGGATGGAGTTTTGGAACCAGGTGGCAGTGACGTTGCGATAGGATTTCTCATCCTCGGCCAATTCCCGGATAATGTCCACATCGGTGCGGGCGTGCGACAGCATGTCTACGAAGTTGAAAACCACCACATTGAGCGGGTTGTGCATCAGCTGATGGAAGTTGTCGAAGATTTTTTTGCCGAAATCAAGGTTCAATATCTTTGAGAAGGAGTATTTTACATTCTTTCCATACCGTTTCAGATACTCGCCGAGCAGCTGCTGTTCGTATTGGTTCTTGCTGCCTTCATCGCTCTCGTTTAGCCACAGTTGTGGATATTTTTGGGCGATGACCGAGGGCATGAGTCCAGAGAACAAGGCGTTGCGGGCATAGTGTGTGGCAGTGGGCAGGATACTGTAGCAAATGCTTTCATCTTCCACATGGTAGAAGTCGTGAATCATCGGTTGGATGGTCTTCCACTGGTCGAAGCGCAGGTTGTCAATCACAAAGAGGAAAATCGGTTGCTTTTCGGAGAGTAGGGGGAAAAGTTTGTCTTTCAGCACGGTATGCGAAAGCGACGGTTTTTCATCAGCTTTACCGGTAAGCCAGTTTAGGTAGTTCTTGGAGACGAACTTGGCGAACTGGATATTGGCCTCCTCTTTCTGGTTGGCCAGGATTTCGGCAACACCGCTGTCTTCAATTTTCTCCAACTCCAGCTCCCAATATACCAATTCTTTATATAAGGCATCCCATTCGCTGAGTGACAGACGGTCGGAGATCCGCATGGACAGTTCGCGGAAAGCCTGTTGGTAAGCCATTGTGCTTTTTTCAGTGACAATCTTCTTGTTATCAATATTTTTCTTCAGGCAAAGCAGGATCTGATTTGGATTCACCGGCTTAATCAGGTAGTCAGCAATGTTGGAGCCAATGGCATCTTCCATAATGTTTTCCTCTTCGCTCTTGGTAATCATCACGATAGGAATGTGCTGGTTGATGGTCTTAATGCGCTTCATGGTCTCGATGCCGTTCATGCCGGGCATCTGCTCGTCCAAAAATATAATGTCGATGATTTCCTTTTGCAGGACTTCCAGGGCTTCGTTACCGCTCACCACGGGAATTACGTCGTAACCTTTTGCTTTCAGAAACAGGATGTGTGGCTTCAGAAGGTCAATCTCATCATCCGCCCAGAGAATTTTAGTATTCATATATTATATTGTATTTTTTTAAGTTCGATATTTTTATTAACGATAATATTTGTGTGTTTATTTTATGAAGGTGATTTTTTTGACAAGGGGGAAAGGGTATAGGTTTTGCAAAGTTAGTAATTTTTATTGAATTGTTGAATTATTTATACCCATGGCTACCGCATGTTTTTTTTTGCATCGGCTGTAAGGTCTCACTTCCGCGGTGGGTTAGTTCAGTGCTTTTGGGCAAGAGATAGTTCCACCGCGGAGGGAGATGCGATATGTTCTTTGTCCCCAGATTACGCTGCGCTCATCTGGGGTTATTGAGATGTGGCATCTTCGATGCCATGAAGCAGCAGGTTACGAGCATCTGCATTTTGGGAAGTCTCGTTGTAGCAGTAGCAGGTTGCAAGCCTGCAAGGAGCATAGCTCGGGGTAAGGCGCGAGAAACGAGCGATGCCACTAGGGGAGGGATGGAAAAGGCATTACCTCTGTATGATCGCAGTACGAGTTTTGCAGTCGTCGCAGCACAGCATCGAAGATGCGACATTTCAATAACCCCGCACGTAAGTGTGGGGTAGATTACAGCAATGATCTAATCAAAATACTACCATTCCCAATCACATACAAAACTATGCATAATACATTAAACCACAATGTATTATGCTTGATTTTGTGGCGTTTCCAGCTCACGAGAATCGAATATTTGAAATCTCCTTATACCTGGTAGGGGAATATGTGATTCTCGTGCCGCGCACCTTACCCCGGTCTGTGATCTGTGCAGGCCTATAGCCCGCATTGACAAAAAGACAAAGCTAACCGTCGTCGCTAGCAGGGTGAAGTAGGAGACACCCCGCACCAGCGCTGGGTACAGGATTGGGGTTGCAGACGGGTGCTCCATGTATCATTACGGGAGGGAAGATGGTAAAATCGCCACCCTTGTGAATGGGTATAGTTGATGCAAAGGCGCTATATTTTGATGTTGCCATGGGGGTGTAGAAGGTGCCCCAACACACCTGCGGCAGTGTACAATCGGCATCGAAGATGCCACACTTTGGCGTCGCCAGAGGGGTAAAGTAGAGTACTCAACGCACCTTCAGGTATGTACAATTGGCTTCGAATATGCCATATTTCAGTAACCCCACACGTGAGTGTGGGGTGGAAATGACATGCGTAAACCCCTCGCAGCACGGGGTACGTGTGCACAGATGTGAACACTATCCTGCTGCGAAAGTGGGTCGCTTTACAAAAATAAACCCATATAATTTACAAGAACACACAGCAAGAAACCAAGAATACACAAATGTAATCACCATACAAAACACACCAAATTACTAAATCCAACACCACAAAACACCATCAATCCGTATATTACATTTGCCAAAACCACTCCAAAAAGTTTCCAAATCACCCTTTATTTTTGTAACAGAGTAGGGGATATGCCCTTCACAAAGAGAAATCCTGCAGTATCAGCAGATTACACACTTTTTATTTATATAAATTACTGATGCCCATAATTTTAATCCTATTACTTAATGTATTAGTTTACATTAAAGTAGTATAGTTATCAACATACATTCGAAAATCCCAATAATATTATAAATAACTATAATTCAGTAATTTAAATCATACATTATCACATATTACTTCATGTGCTTATCGACAATTTTAAAGACTATTGTTTTTATTGAAAATATTATGTATTTTTGCAACCAATTGTAAACGATGACTTGCGGATTACAAATTTAATATTTGCCCCGTATATTTGTGTTTACAAAAATAACGACACATTTTACAGTTGTAATTACAAATGTAAAACACAGGAGTAAACAGGTTGGTACAAAAGTAAAGTTGTAAATACAAATGTAAATTACAAAAATAAACACAAAAATACGTAAGTAAACAAATCAATACAAGTGTAAATCATAAAATAAACAAAGATGGTTGACAGAATTAAACAAGTAATGGAGCATTATGAAGAGACTCCGGCAAGTTTTGCAGAAAAGATTGGTGTTAACAGATCTAATTTGACACATGTATTCTCGGGGCGGAATCAGCCGAGCTTGGATTTTGCCAAGAAGGTATTGGTAGCTTTTCCAGAGGTCAGTACGGAATGGCTGATCATGGGCGTTGGGAATATGATTAAAGATCCTGATGAAGCTCCTGTTGTTAAGAGGGAATTTATCCAGACGGATCTTTTCGGCTCTCTTGAGGAGGATGAAACTTATGAACCAGAGATGGAGCCTGAACCCGAACCCGAGCTGGAACCTGAGCCAGAGGAGGATGTGAAAACTGTCGAAGATTTCGTTACAAATGGCACGGAAAATGACATTCAGGGGCAATCTGAAGAGATTCCGGCGGATGATGTAAAAACAGATGAAGAGGAAACTATCCCGTTGGAAGAGGTTGAAGAAGCTGAAACTGAAGATATTAGCCCCGCTGAACAGCCTGTGGCAACCGCTCCAGAATCGAATATTCCGAAGCGAGCTGTACATCCATCCGGAAAAACCAATTCTCGAACGGTTGAGAAGGTGACTGCAAAACCGGCGTCGTCTCATTCCAATCCACAGCCGATGGAAAAACCGGTGACATCATCGGTGGAGAAACCCCAGCCCCGTCCTGTGACCACTCCCGTGGAGAGACCAAGGACAGTCTCGGTGGAGAGACCTGTGGCTACTCCCGTCGAGAGACCAAGGCCAGTTTCAGCGGAGAGACCTGTGGCTACTCCTGTAGATAGACCGCGGACAGTTTCGATGGAGAGACCCGTGGCTGCTCATACCGAACAAGCTCCAGCTCACAGAGAAAAGAAAATTGAAAAGATCATCTTCTTTTACGACGACGACAGCTTCAAGGTGTATCATCCGTAGGTTTTGCCAATACCAATTCAGGCAGCAACACGGCTGTATTCTTGATTTGTGTATGTCAAGAAATTTGTGTACATTTGCATCAAATTTTTTGATGCCATGAAATTATTGGAAGGAAAAATCGCATTGGTTACGGGAGCATCCCGGGGTATCGGCAAGGCTATCGCTCGTCAGTTTGCGGAAGCAGGTGCCAATGTGGCCTTTACCTATATACATAACAAGGAAAAGGCTGAAGCTGTGGTATCTGAATTAGAAGCATTGGGCGTAAAAGCCCAGGCCTACTGCTGTGACGCTTCAGACTTTGCCGCTACGGAAACGTTGATAAAGACAGTGCTGGCCGATTTTGGTCGCATCGACATTTTGGTCAACAATGCCGGCAAAACCGCCGATACGCTGATGATGCGCATGGGCGAGACCCAATGGGACGAAGTCATCGCAACAAACTTAAAATCAGTATATAATACTATTCATGCCTGTGCGCCTTTCATGCTGAAACAACGCGCAGGTTCCATCATCAACATGAGCTCGGTGGTGGGCCTATACGGTAACGCAGGACAGGCCAACTATGCCGCTTCCAAAGCCGGGATTATCGGCCTTACCAAGTCAATGGCCAAGGAACTCGGCAGCCGCGGTATCAGGGTGAATGCCATTGCTCCGGGTTTTATCGAAACAGATATGACGTCCGGTTTATCCGACGAAATGAAAGATAACACGATGAAAGCCATTGCTTTACGTCGTCTTGGAAAGCCGGAAGACGTGGCCCACTGCGCTCTCTTTCTCGCCTCTGAATTGTCGTCGTATGTTTCGGGACAGGTGCTGTCGTGCGATGGAGGAATGTAGTTGGGAGCTGAAAGTTGAAAACTGAAAACTGAAAGTTGACAATTGACAATTGATAGTTTAATTCCCTTTCTATTAGAAGGGGTACCCGGAGGGCGGGGTAGTGACGCAAATGATACGGCGAAGCCGTACCTTGATGAGGAGAACGGAGGCGCAGCCTCCAACGGGTGCCCGGAGGGCGGGGTAGTGACGCAATGCTCGCGTCCGAAACACGTAGGGCTGTCATATCATGGCAGCCGCTGTAGTTAATGGATATAATAATGAAAGAAAGATTTTTGATATTGGTGTTTTTGGTGGTAATGCAGGTCCTCTGTTCCAATTTGTGGGCGCAGAGCGATCCGCCATTGCGCATTGAGCTGTCTACCGCCCAGGATGCCGAGGATTACCATTTCTCACTGATGGGTAAGAACGGAGTGATTGTTTTTTATGAGGGTTTGCAGCTGAATAAAGACACCACCGAGTGGGTGCTGATGCAGTATGACACCAATTTGCAGAAGCAATGCGCGTTCAATATCCATTTGCCTCCTCAGGCGGCTTTCCGCCAGTCCTTTTTCAGCCAAGGGAAATTGTACCTGCTGTATCAGGAGGTGGTGGGCAAAAAGGAGAGTCCGAGAACCTTTATCTCTGTGGTGGATATCGCCGCTAAAACGGAGCAACTGCATGTCATTCAGGATCTTCCAAAGTTTGAGGGTGCCAGACTCAAGGCTGTTGACGGTTATACTGTTTTCTCCTTTATTTACAGTGACACCTATTGGATTTACTTTTATAATACTCATACGGAACAGCTTCATTCTTTTGTTGTTCCCGATGCGGCCATCATCTCAGAGCAGTTTGTGGAGATTGACAGCCTTAACCAAAAGATCTTGCTGGGATTGGGGGTCTTATATGGTAGCAAGGTGGCAATGATGGGTGTATTTGAGACCAATTACGGCGGACAATTACTCAAGCAGACACCACTGCCGATATACGAGGATTTCTATTACAACACCGCCCGTTTGAAGATTATTGACAGCAGCCACACCTTCATCATGGGGACATATAACCTTTCATCAAGCAGAAAATCAGGATTTTACCATTCTGGAGTTTATACCCTGACCTATGATAACTCCACGATGGGTTATCCTGAATTCTATAATTATACCAATTTACAAAAGAAGGATACGCTGAAAAACGGGAAAGTCAAGCAGCAGTCGCTGGATTTGCAGATGCTGGTGGGCGATATTGTAAGCAATGACAGCTGCTATACGCTGATTACTGAGGTATATTATCCTGAATATAACTATACTCCAAGCTATTACGATAATTCTTCCTATTATTACGGAGGCACTTACAATCCCCCGACCACTACTTTTGTCGGCTACCGCTATGTGAATGCCTACGTCACTTGTTTTAACAAGAAAGGCGAGTTGTTGTGGGACAATTATTTCCCCTTCAACAACATTGTCACACGCCGTTTGGCCAATCGCGTGTCGTTGTACTACACTCCCTTTGGAACGGCTATTTTTTATCCGTACAATTCCAACCTAACCTGTTGTTTGATCAATGGTTATGAGATGGTGGAAAATACCGAAACCGTGCCGATTGAGTGTTTGCATAAGAAGGATGTGGTGGAATACTCGAGGGATGTGAATATGTACAATTGGTACGATAACAAGTTTGTTATCACCGGTTATCAGCAGATTAACAACAACAGTAAAACTGTTAAAGGAAAGCGTTACGTGTTCTTTATCAATAAATTGGAATACCGGTAATTAATTAGCAAATTAGTAAATTAGTTAATGTGCAAATTATCAATGTGCTAATGTGCTAATTGATGTAATTTGAATTTTAGATTTTGAATTTTGAATTCATTGTAAAGATAAATGTGCACATTCCCTTCTCCAGAAAACAAAAAAAACCGCAACCATGCGGCTGCGGCTTTTTTTCGTTGATTCACAATGGGAAGATTATCCGATGGTGATGTTACGTGAGATTTTCTGTTCCACTTTCTGAATTCTCGGCAGGGTCACGGTCAGGATTCCGTTCTCCACCTTGGCGGCGATATTCTCTTTATCGACATCTTCGGGCAGCGAGTAGCACTGCTCATAGTTGGTATAAGAGAACTCACGACGCAGATAGTGGTGTTTTTTCTCGCTTTCTTTGTGTTCGAATTTGTTTTCAATGGCGACACTCAGATTGCCCTCGTCGTTGATGCTCACACGGCAGAATTCCTTTTTGATGCCGGGAGCGGCAACTTCCATCGTGTAGGCTTTTTCATCCTCTCTCACATTGACTGCCGGTGCTGTTGTGTTGGCACGAGGCATAAAATCATTGTTCAAGAAATCTTCAAATACTGTTGGAAACCAACTGTTTTTAAACATTACTGGTAGCATAATACACCTCCATTTTTAATTGTTAGACATTTTCTTGGGCTGCTTCCGCTTTCGCTTTAGCAGCCGCTCCTTATCTTTGCAAAAGGCGTGCCAAAGTGAATTTTCGCTCTGGCACGCCCTTTTATGGACAAATTGTCCACTTTTGCGACAAGATGTCGGTGTTTGCTGACGAATTGTCGTATTATTGATTCACAATCTTCCGTACCACCGTTCCTTCTTTCATTTCACAGCTGAGGATGAAAATGCCTTTGGTAGGAAGTGTCAGTTCCAGCGTTTCTTTGGTGGGAATGATTTCCTGGATCAAGGCTCCCTCTATGGTGTAAAGTCTTATGATTTTGGGTGTTCCTTGCGTGAAGTGCACCACACATTGTCCATGTGCCGGATTGGGATAGACGGAGAGCAGCTTGGCAGCGAATCGCTGGATGCCGGTAGTGTCACCACTTGTGGTGTCTCCGGGGTTGATAGCCGGTGGCACAAGTGTGTCGGTGTGGAAACTTGCCGTAGCCCAATCTCCCCAAAGAGAGTCATTGCATACACAGCGCACGTACACGTCATAATAGCTGTCGGGTTGCAAGTCCGTCAGAGACAGACTGTTGCTGTTGGTATATACGGATGTTCCATTGCCAAGCGCAAAGCCCTGAAGGCCGTATTCAGCTTCAAAATGGGCGGGCTCACCTTCGAAAGTCCAGCTCAGCGTGGCATGCATGGTGTCCACATCTGAAACGGTGAGATTAAAAATGGCGCTACAGGTATCTTCCACAATAATAACCGGCGGCACCAGCGTGTCAGTATGGAAGCTGATCATTGCCCAATCGCCCATAAGAGACTCGTCACATACACAGCGCACGTACATGTCGTACCAAGTGTCTGGTAACAAACCGCTTATGGAGAAGATGCTGTCGGAGACGTTAAGCTGAATCATTCCGTTACCCAGCTGAAAGCCCTGGAGACCAAGTTCCACTTGGAAATGGTCGGGTTCTCCCTCGTAGGTCCAACTCATGTAGGCGTGGGTTGTATCCACATTGTCAACAGTGAGGTTGAATATTGCGCTGCAAGTGTCGGGCTGTGGCGCTTCACCTGTCCATAGTTGCAGATGGTCGAGGAAAAGGGCTGAGCCTTGCTGCGGGGTTGTGTTGGCCGACGAAAAGAGCAGAAGAATCAGGGAGTCGGCCTCGACATACGGTACGGAGGGGTCGGCTTCAGAAAGCGGAATGTAATTGATCTCGAAGGGTGTGTAGGTGGACACATCGGTCAGTGCTGTGGTATAGCCACCACCCACCACCTCGCGACGGTGTGTGTCAGGATTGTATCGGGATCCGAGCATCAGTATGCCCCCATTGTCTCCACTGGTGGCGGAAGTGTATTTGTAATATCCAGTCAGTCTGCCTGGAATAGCCCCGTTGAGCGGAATACCGCCGCTAATCAAGGTGTTGATGTCTATGCCATCGAATATAGACAGCATCTGCGAGACATTTCCAAAACTTGAGGTAATATCGTACATAAGGGGAAGGAACTGTTCAATATCAACCACACCCGTGGACAGTACGGTCGGAAATACCGAGGTGGTCATCATCGGGTCGAGGGAAGAAGAGGCCAGATTATATACGGTGGAACTGATGATGTCAGAGAGCATGAAACTTTGCATTTTCAGTGCATAACTGCCATCCACGGCACCGCTGTTTTGTTTGGACACCTTCAACAATGGCAGGTTGGTGTTCACGTTGACATTCATTCCGCTGTATGTAATGTTCTCATTCACCGGGTAGGTGGGGTAGTTCCATCCCGAGGGGTAGGTGTAGCTGCTATAAACCGATAAGGGGATGAAAATCACAGTCACGCTGTAACCGTTGCCATTGGACCAGTTCTCGAAACTGCCGTTGGGTATGGCTATAAGGCTGTCTTGCGTTTGCGCTTTTGACTCCAACGAAAGAAGGAGGCCTATTGACAACAGGAACAATGTAATTCTTTTCATATTTATTATTATATTGATTTTCAGTATTATATGCATAATATTAAAAAATGCAAATTTACACAAATTTCACGAATTATTCGCAGCTGTAAGAATTATATACTGTAGGGACGCGTACTGACCGCTGCCAACCGCTGGGCCATTTGCAAATTAACTAATTCGCTAATTTAATTGTCTCATTAGCACATTTATAATCTCCCCTCGAGCGCAGCGAGACTCCCCTGATGCGTAGCATCACTCCCCTTGAGCACGCAGTGCGAAACTTCTCCTTTAATCATATAATTAGCACATTAACTAATTAGCTAATTTGCTAATTGAAAATTTGCTATCTTTGCCGAAAATTTCTCAATGATGAAAGGTGTTGTGGTTAAATCAACAGGTAGCTGGTATGAGGTGCGTCAGGAGGATGGCACCGTCATCCAGTGCCGCCTGAGAGGTCAGTTCAGAATCAAGGGCATCAAGAATACCAATCCAGTGGTGGTAGGTGATTTTGTGCAATACGAGTTGGAGAAGGATGGCAGCGGATGGATCACCACCATCGAGCCGAGAAAAAACTATATCGACCGCAAATCCACCAAGTTATCCAAAATAAGTCATCTGATAGCCAGCAATATCGACCAAGCCTTTCTGGTGGTTACGCTGAAAGAACCCCGTACTTCATTGGGTTTTATTGACCGTTTTCTCATTGCCGCCGAAGGGTTTAGAATTCCTGTGTGTCTGGTGTTTAACAAAATAGATCTGTATTCAAAAGTAGAGACGTGCTGTAGCGCGTTTCTACAAGATACGGAATCGAATTCAAATTTAGAGACGCGCCACGGCACATCTCTACTGAGCACTGTGGATGAATTGGAAAAATTGTACGCCGGCATCGGCTACCAAACCTTACGGACTTCAACCATTACGGGAGAAGGTATTGAGGAATTAAAGCAACTCATGCAGGGCAAGACAGTGCTGTTCAGCGGGCATTCTGGGGTGGGGAAGTCTGCCCTCATCAAGGCGGTGGCGCCTGATATGGACATCAAAATCGGAGATATCTCATACGTGCACAATAAAGGCAAGCACACTACCACCTTCGCCCAGATGTACCGTATCGATGCGGTGGACAGTTTTATCATCGATACGCCTGGCATAAAGGAATTTGGACTGATTCAGTACTCTAAAGAGGAAATCCGGGACTATTTTCCGGAGATTCGACAGTATAACAATTGCTGCCGTTTCGACAACTGTCTGCATGTGCACGAGCCGGGATGTGCTGTTTTAAAAGCAGTCGAGGAAGGTAAGATACCTTCCTCGCGCTATTTGAATTATTTGGCGATTCTGCAAGATGATGATCTTAAAATCGCAGATTGGAAATTACTGTAAGTTCTCTGATTTGGTGTTGATAATAATCTGAGAATTGTTAGGATCGTTGGTAATCAGCGTGATAGAGTGGGTCTGTTTGCCTTTGTTGCGTTTGCTGTTGTAGGTGATGGTCACATCAACAGATTCACCTTTCTTTAATACCATCTTCGGACAATCAATCTTCAGATTCGAACTGTTGGCATCAATTTTGCGGATGATCAAATCGCTCTTACCATCGTTTTTCAAGGTAATGGTTTCGGTGGCGGCGGTATTCTGTTTCACTTTGCCAAAATCGATAAAGGTCTTGCTCAGGTTCACCACAGGAGCTTTTTTCAATTTGCCGGCGCTCAACTTGCTGAAGTCTTCGGTAATGCTCACATTGTAATAAATTTCTTTCTTGGGTTCCAGTGTGTCATTGGTAGTGAAGGAAATAGCGTCTTTTAAGGTACCAAAGTCGTTACGTTTGGCTGCATCATATTTCAATACCACAATGCCTTCTTCACCGCCTTGGATTTCGGGACCGAAACTTCTGTAAGCCTCAGTAACAAAGCCATTGTTGTTGAGGATCACACTTACAGGCTTGGTACCGAAGTTTTTAATCTGGAAAGTATCCAAATGTTGTTGGGTGTTCAGCACCTCCAACTTGGTGGTGTTGGTTTTAATACGAACCATACCGTTGCCCATGGTGTAACCTTCTTTTTCAAAAGGAGTTTTGGGTTTCGGGGATACGTTACCCTTGATGAAAATCAAATGGGGAGTGGGTTTCTCGACGTCCATTTCAGGCTCGTTGGTGGTCACCTTGATGTTCTTGTTGAAAGAACCGGGACGACCTGAAGGATTGTAAGTAGCATCGATATAACCTCTTTCACCAGGAGCGATGGCAGTCTTGGTGTAGTTGGCAGCCGTGCAGCCGCAACCGGGACGGACAGACTTGAGAATCAGGTCTTCCGTACCTACATTGGTGAAATTAAAACGAGCGGTCACTTTACCACCTTCCTCGCGGATCATACCGAAGTCGTAGGTGGTCTGGTCAAACTGGATTTTGGGCTGTGCGAAACCTAAAACGGCAATCACAACCGAAAAAACTGTTAAAAGAATCTTTTTCATTTTTGCTTATGTTTTTGATTTTTAATTATTTATATTATTTTTTTTCTGATAAATCCTTGCCTGATTTCAAACTTGCAAAGTTACACATATTTTCTGAATCTTGTATATTTGTGTATAATATTTTTTTGTTGAGATACTCGGACACATATATCTATACGGATTATCTATTCTTTGTAGAGACGTGCCATGGCACGTCTCTACAGGATTATCGGTTTGATATGATTGTCTTTGCCAGTTCATCAATATTGATTCCTCCAAAATTTCCAGAGGACATTAATAGATAGACAACCTTACCCGTTTCAGGGTTTAAAAGTCTGTCTTTAAGCTGCTTGGAATCGCTATAAACCTCCATGCCGGGACATTGGAATGCGTCTTTAATCATTTCGGCGGTGATGGGTGGCAACTTCTTGAGTGCTATAGCATGTGGATCGAAGAAGACAATGCTCTCGTCGGCCTGGTTCATAGCGCCCTTATATTCCTTAAGGAACTGTCCGGTAAGACTGCTGAAAGTGTGCAATTCCATGCAGGCAATGAGTTTTCGGTCTGGGAATTGTTCACGCACGGCGCTGACCGTAGCCTTTAGCTTGGAAGGAGAGTGCGCAAAATCTTTGTAAACAGCACAGTGGTCGTTCTTTGCAACCAATTCCAGACGTTTGGAGGCGCCTTTGAAACTCTGGATGGCCTTATAGAATTGCTCATCGCTGACACCTACCGCTTGACAAGCCAGACGGGCGGCGTTCAGGTTACTCAGGTTGTGGCGACCGAAAATCTGCAGGGGAACATCGCCGTATGCTGTTTCCAAATAGCTGATGCCATCGGTGATGTGGAAGGGATGGACAGTGTAGGGGAATTTGTTGGTCTGTGTGATTTTCTGGCTCATCTCGCTCAAAACTGGATCGTCGGCGCAATAAATGAAGCGACCGTCAGCAGGTATCATGTTGGCGAAAATCTCGAACTGTTTCACATAAATGTCAAAGGTTGGGAATACGTTGACATGATCCCATGCGATGCCACTGATAATGCCGATATTGGGCTGATACAGATGGAATTTCGGTCTGCGGTCGATAGGAGAGGTCAAGTACTCGTCGCCCTCGATGACCATGATTTTGGCAGTCTCGCTGAGTTTCACCATGACCTCGAAGCCGGCCAACTGGGCGCCTACCATATAGTCACAGTCGATGCCGTTTTGCTGCAACACATGGATAATCATGGAGGTGATGGTGGTCTTGCCGTGGCTGCCACCCACCACAATGCGGCATTTGTCCTTGCTTTGTTCATACAAAAACTCAGGATAAGAGAATATCTTGATGCCTAACTCTTTGGCTTTCAGCAATTCGGGATTGTCCTCACGGGCATGCATGCCCAAAATGACAGCATCCAGTTCAGGAGTAATTTTGTCGGGATTCCAGCCAATACTTTCGGGCAGAATACCGTATTTTTGCAGTCTTCCTTTGGCCGGCTCGAAGATCTCGTCGTCCGAGCCAGTAATTTCATAACCTTTCAGTTTCAAGGCGATAGCCAAGTTGTGCATGGCGCTCCCGCCAATGGCGATAAAGTGAATTTTCATAATTAGCAAATTTGAAAATTAGTTAATTAGCAAATTGAATTTTGAACTTTGAACTTTGAATTATGAATTCTAAAACCATCATTAATTTTCAGTTTTCAACTTTCAGTTTTCAGTTGAGTTCTACGGTCTCTCTAAAGCTCGGCACTGTCGCCGTGGCAAATCCAGCCTCATGCAAGTGCTCGGCATAGCGGTTACGCGTGTCGCCTTCACCATGGACAATGTACATCTTCTTGATTTTCTTTTTGTTCCGGCAGGAAAGATAACGAATAAGTTCCTTGTAATCAGCGTGGCCAGAGAAAGCCTCAATGGATTTCAGTTCGGCCCTTACCTTGTACAGCATACCGAAGATGGACACCTGTTTGTCACCGCGCATAATCTTGGCTCCCAAGGTAGTAGGGGAGCAGTAGCCCACACAAAGGATGGTGGTGCGGGGATTTTCGATATTGTTGGCCAGGTGGTGTTTGATACGCCCGGCTTCCATCATCCCCGATGCGGAAATGATGATACAGGGACGGTTATAGGTGTTGAGTTTTTTCGAGTCATCGATGGTGCGCACATAATGCAGTTTCTCAAAGCCGAACGGGTCAGCGGAACTCTCCATAAATTCTTGCATATCAGCATTAAAGCATTCTTTATGCAGGCGGAAAATGTTGGTGGCGGAAACTGCCAAAGGGCTATCCACAAAAATCTCCACGTCTGGCAGGTCACCGGCTAACTTAAGGCGGTGCAAGGCATACACAATGTCCTGGGTGCGGCCGATGGCGAAGGACGGAATCAGCAGCTTGCCTCTGTTTTGGGCGCAGGCGTCTTTCACGATGAGGGCCAATTCCTGTTCGGCATTGTCAATTGATGGGTGCAGGCGGTCGCCATAGGTAGATTCGGTGATGATGTAGTCCGCTTGTGGGAAAGGCTTGGGGTCGGGCAGAATGCGCTTGTCGTAGCGGCCCACGTCCCCCGTATAGCAAAGGGTTCTTTTCCGCCGTTTTTCCTTGAAAGTGATATAGATGGCGCTGCTTCCCAGCATGTGTCCCGTATCTACAAACTTGACCGAAAAGCCTTCTTCTACGAAAAATTCATGCTCGTAGGGCCAGCTGGCGAACAACGACATGGCATTGGCGGCATCTTCCATGGTATAAATAGGTTCCACGGGAGGAAGTCCTTGTTTGCTGCGCTTTTTGTTGAACTGCACCGTATCCGTCTCTTGGATGCGGCCAGAATCGGGCAGCATAATGGAGCACAAATCGCGGGTGGCGTGGGTGCAGAACACCGTACCCCGGAAACCCAACTTCCAGATGTAGGGTATCAATCCCGAATGGTCGATATGGGCATGAGACAGCAGCAGATAGTCAATGTCCTTGGGGTCGAAGCCCAGGTCGCGGTTCATGCTGTCGGTCTCCAGACCTTTACCTTGGTACATACCGCAGTCAAGCAATATTTTGGTCCCTTTCTGTGTGGTTAGCAGGAACTTACTACCGGTTACCTCTTCCGTCGCGCCTAAAAATTCAAGTTTCATAATTTTCTTTTTTTAGAATTGCAATCTGCAAATATACAATATTAATATTGGAAATCAAACAAGTTGTGACGGAAGTGTAAACAAAGGATTGTGGATAAGAATACTCGAAAAAATATGTATATTTGCAAGCCGTAATCTCTAATAGCATGGGAAAAGGAAATCAACGAAATAAACCTATACGCAAATTAACATGGGTGGGTTTTGCCTGTGTGGTATTATGCGTGATTTTTGTTGCATCTTGCAATTTTATAGTTAAAAACAGTACAAAGGGCCTGCTTTATGACGATGTCCAAACCATTCCTGTCCGTAAAGTGGGACTGCTGTTAGGAACTTCTCCATATACTGCAAAAGGTATTGTAAACCAATATTATACTAATAGAATTGAGGCAGCGGCTGAGCTGTATTTCGCCCACAAAATCTCGTATATACTAATCAGCGGCGATAACCACCGGCACGGTTACAATGAACCCGAGGAGATGCGCCAATCGCTGATTGCCCTAGGCGTTCCCGATTCGGTCATATACCTCGACTATGCTGGCTTCCGCACGTTCGATTCGATGGTGAGAGCCAAAGAAGTTTTCCGTGAGGACTCTGTCACCGTTATCTCACAGCGTTGGCATAACGAAAGAGCCATTTATATCGCGCAACACCATCAGCTTGAGGCTATTGCCTATAATGCCCAGGAGGTATATTACCGAAAATCGTATTTGAAGAACCATGCCCGCGAGGCGGTCGCCAAATTCAAGGCCGTTTTAGATGTGCTGTTCCACAAACAACCACATTTTCTGGGTGAACCTATGCCCATCCCCGGCTCACAAGGCACCGCTTTCAAAGACAGTGTCCGCTTATATACGTATCCACAAAAATGACGGTATGATAAGGGTGAGCATCCGTTTTTCGGACGCGATGAATCGCGTCCCTACAGGATATAGAGGTGCGCATCATGCCCTGATGCTGCGTGCGATGGCTATGCCGACATGCGGTGCGGAAGCGGTGTGAATGGACGCCTATTAAAGTTGTTGTAAATGGATAACTGCATACGACACAAGGACTAGTTTCAAGCAATGACGATGTGTGCGTAGGCAATGCCGACGGGCGGGGGGAACGGGCTTGTGCGGCTGCACTTCCGTCGGCTTGATCTTTTGCGCACTTTTCCATCTAAGGGAAAAGTGCGAGAGGAAAAAGTTGTCTTGACTTTTTGGATACTTTTTTGTCAAGAAAAAAGTATCTGAAAAAAATCGTATCTTTGCAAAATAAACTTCTAAACCCAAAATTTATGGAAGAAAAAGATTATTGCGTGGGGACACGTATCCAACATGAGAAATATGGTGAAGGCATCATCAGCGAGAATAAAGAACTGACTTTCAAGGTTATCTTTGTACGCGGGGGTGAGGTGGAGTTTTCCAAAATGAACGCCTCTTTTGCTGTTGTGAAACCCCATGTGAATGAGGATGAAGATCTTCGTCCGAGGTTGGATGTCAAGGATTTTGAGCGTGCGCTGACCTTTATCTTGGGCAAATACAACGCTATAGAGAACCGTGTAGCGTTGGGCAAGAAATGGGAAGGCGGGACAATGATTCTGCAGCCGGCCAATCCCGAGCTAAAACCCAAGGAGATACCCGTAGAGACTTTCTTCCACAAGATTGTGATGATGCGCGATCGCCTTCGTGTGCTGGAACAGAATATTAATAGTAGTGATTCACTGAGTGATGAGGAAAAGGTTAATTTACAGCAATATATCACACGCATCTATGGCTCTATGACCTCTTTCAATATCCTTTTTGATGACAAAAGCGATTATTTTGTCGGAAGCAAACAATAAGCTATTCGGAAGCAAAATAAATATAACATCATGCTAAGAGAAGATACTGTTTTCGGACCTATACATTCCCGCCGTTTGGGCAATTCTTTGGGAATGAACCTGTTGCCTACAGAGGGCAAGTTTTGCAATTTTGACTGCATCTACTGCGAATGCGGCTGGAACAAGGATGGACGCAATGACCAGCGTCTGCCAAAGGCAGCTGAAGTTCGTGAGGCGCTGAAAACCAAGCTGATAGCCTGTCAGCAACAAGGCATCCCCATCGATTCCATCACTTTCAGTGGCGATGGTGAATCTACACTGAATCCGGATTTTCCGCAAATTATTGATGATACACTGATGCTGCGTGACAAATACTTCCCCCAGGCGAAGGTGTCTGTGCTGTCCAATGCCACCAGGGTGCATATTCCTGCTGTTTTCGAGGCACTGACCAAAGTAGACAACCCCATCATGAAGATTGATGCGCCTACTAATGAGCTGATAGCCAGGATCAACCAGCCGGCTCCGGGTTATGATGTGAAGAGGGTAGTGGAGGCACTCAAGCAGTTCAGGGGCAATTTCATCCTGCAGACGATGATGTTGCGCAGCCGCAATTTCGACTCCGCCTCGCCAGACGTTGTCAACGGCTGGATGGATATTGTGCGCGAGCTGCGTCCCCGAGAGATCATGGTTTATACCATTGACCGTCCCACGCCAGAGGAGGGTTTGGAGAAATTTACCGAAGAGGAAATGCGTAAACTGGCGCAGCCTCTTATTGATGAGGGATTTAAGATACAGATTAGAGGATAGTTTTTTTACGACTGGGACATTTGCGTCCTTTTTCTAACTCTTGAGGCTAACACTTTAATATTGTGTGCTTTATTTCTTGATCAGCTTCAACCATTCAGGATCGTTGCTATTCTGGTAATTATCGAGCTTGTCGAATAGTTCATCCAGATTATTGGCCACAATCAGTAAGTCGTAATGGAAAGGACGGAGGAAGCCGTCGGCCCTGAAACGATCCAACTGGGCAAGCAGATGGTCGTAGTAACCTTCGGCGTTGACGATGGCAATGGGTTTGCTGTGCAAGCCTAATTGGGCATCTGTCATCATCTCGAAAAACTCATCCATGGTGCCGTAAGAGCCTGGCAGAATGACAAATCCGTCAGCCAATGACTCCATCCTCTGTTTGCGCTCGCTCATTGAATCCACTATAATCAGCTCTTCCAGACTGGTGTCGATGACACTGCGGTTGGAGAAAAAATTGGGGGCGATGCCCACCACACGTCCACCCAGGGCCCGTGCTGCATTGGAAGCTTCCGCCATCAAGCCGATAGAGGCACCCCCATAGTAGATGGTGATTTTCTTCTCGGCGCATCTGCGGCCAAAATCAGCCGCCAAAGTTCTGAAATTAGGGTTGTTACCAGCGGAAGAGCCACAATAAAGAGCCAGGGAGGAGTATTTCATAAGAGTTGGATTTTATGAATGGCAAAAATCGTTATCGAGATCAAGAGGTAAGACAAAATGATGATGGGGAAGGAGCCTAAACGGAAGAAGGCGAAAAGTATAATTGACAGTATGATAAACAGATAGCGCACTTCGTTACCTTTCCACTTGAAGCTCTTGAATTTGAGCGAGAACATGGGCAGCTCGCTGACCAAGAGGAAGCAGAAAATCAGCATCAGCACCAATACCGCCCAGAAATTGTTGACGAAAGGCAGTCGGTCTGCCGACAATGGCAAGAAGCCGATAAACAGGGCGTTGGCGGGCGTGGGGAGTCCGAGGAAGTCGGTATGCTGACGGTCGTCGTGGTTGAACTTGGCCAGACGAAAGGCGGAAAAGGCAGGAATAAGGAATGCCAGATAGGGGAGTAGTCCCATCCAATAATTGCCGGACAACTGTGGAGGCAGGTTCTGCAGGCACTGCTCCAGCCACACGAAGACAATCATGGCCGGGGCACCGCCGAACGAGAAGACATCAGCCAGTGAGTCCAAATCAACCCCCATAGGTGACTGCACTTTGAGCAGACGAGCCGTAAAACCGTCACAGAAATCGAAAAGGGCTGCCAGAATAATGAACAGGGCCGCCAATTTCAAGAAACCGAAATGCAGGGACATCACCATGGACAGCGCCCCGCAGATGATGTTCATACATGTGATGTAGTTGGGGATGTTTTTTTTCATCAGTTTAGGGGTTAGGTTTTAGGTTTTAGGGGTTAGAAGGTGAGGAGGTTAGTGTTTAATGTTTAGAGTTTAGGGATTAGAAGGTTAGAAGGTGAGAAGATTACAGGGTTATGAATTTTGAATTTTCTTTACGAAGAGCTGTGCATTCTCAAAGCGGGTAACCTCAATCGGCTCGTCTTTTTCGATAAAGCCCACCTCGGAAGTGGCATCCAGGATCTCGCCGTTAATCTCAACTTTGCCAACGGGACGCAAGAGGGTAGAGGCAACACCCTGTTTTCCCACATACTGAGCAAGATGCATATCCTGGGCTACATAACCTTCTTTGGTATCCATTTTGGTCTTCAACGCCAGCGAGCCGTAGCGCGTGTCGGCACTAATAACTTTCTTGCCCAGCCATAGCGAAAGGAAAAAGCCAGCGAAACAGGCGGCAATCACCAAGAACATGTATTTGATGAACAATTCCGGTGCGGAGAAACTGAAATCAAAACCGATATTGAAAATCATGGACAAAATCAGTGAGGCGGCCATCAGAATAATACCTGAAACTCCAGTCACACCGAAGCCTGGTACGACAAAAAATTCCAAGAGTAGCAGGCCTAAACCGATGATAAAGAGCAATATTTCCCAATGAGCAGCCAGTCCCTCCAAATAATGGGGTGCAAAATAGAGTAGTGCGGCCACCACCGAAACCAGCAGGGCAAAACCGATGCCAGGAGCCTGCATTTCAAAATAAATGCCTCCGATAATGAACATGATGAGAATGCCACTAACGATGGGATTTATCAAAAAGGAAATGACCTTATCAATCCATGTTTCTTCCTGATTTACAATATTATAATCTTGAATACCAGCTTTGTCCAGCACTTCGTCCATGTCCTTGGCCTCGGCTTGGCAGAAACCATGCTCAACGGCCTCTGAGGTAGTGAAAGTTAGCACTTTACCCTTGTCTGATATGCCTTTAATCTCCACATCGGGGTCGACCATAGCCTGGGCAATATCCGGATCACGACCGTTCATTTCAGCCGTAGAACGCATCAGTGAGCGCATATACGACTGATACTTGTCGGGCAAAACTTGACCGGTTTGATCCACCACAGAAGCGGCACCAATTGAACTGCCCGGGGCCATGTATATGGAATCGCAGGCAATGGAAATCAGCGCACCCGCGGACGCTGCGTTTTTGTTGATGAAGACGATGGTCGGTACGGTACATTCCAGTAAGGCGGTTCGCATTTTGTCCGCTGCGTCCAGTTCGCCGCCAAACGTGTTCAATTCCATAAACAAAATGTCAGCGTCTTGTGCGGTGGCTTGCTCAATGGCTTTGTCTAATTTTCGCTGCGACGGACGTGAAATATTGTCGTCAATTTTGAAATAAAAAATTTTCTGCGAAGATTTTTCTGAGGGATTTTTTTTCGCTGATTTATCTGTAGAAATATCCGCAGAATTTTCTGCTGAATTTTGTATTGTGGAATCGTCCTGTGCACGTGTGGGCAAAAATGCGCACAACAATATAAATATCAGCAAAATAGCCCCAAAATTACGGTTCATTTCAAACAATATTTCTTTCTTATAATTTATATTATGTTAAATAAGACCTCTTCCCCACAAAAAAAAATTAACAGTTAGTGATTAATGGTCGGCAGTTTAAAGATTATGGATTATGGATTTTGGATTATGAATTCTCACAACAACTAACCTGGACTCAACTAAAATTCATTAGCACATTAGCACATTAACTAATTAACTAATTTGCTAATTATTCATTCTTTCCCATTTTCTGAACCAGGAGCGGATTCTCAAGCCGATCACACCGAAAATCGCTTCCTTAAAAATGCCTCCAGACATTTTTGAAGTGCCCTCTGTACGGTCCTTAAAAATAATCGGAACTTCCACAATCTTGAAGCCGAGTTTATACACATTGTATTTCATCTCAATCTGAAAGCCATAACCCACATGGTGGATTTTGTCAAAATCAATGGCTTTCAGCGTGGTAGCTCTATAACATTTGAAACCTGCTGTGGTGTCGTGAACCGGAATGCCCAACATAATACGAACGTAGGCAGAACCGTAATATGACATCAGCAGACGCGACATGGGCCAATTGATGACGTTTACGCCCTTACAATAACGAGAGCCAATAGCCAAATCGGCATTTTGTTCCACACAAGCGGCATACAAACGGTCCAAATCCTTGGGATTATGCGAAAAATCGGCGTCCATCTCGAAAACATAGTCGTAATTGTGCGCCAGAGCCCATTTGAAACCATGAATATAGGCTGTTCCCAGGCCCAATTTGCCTTTTCTTTCCTCAATAAACAATCTTTCGGGGTTCTCCCCTATCATTCTTTTCACAATTTCGGCAGTGCCGTCAGGAGAATTATCCTCGATAATCAGCACATGGTAGTCATTGTTCAATGCGAATACGGCATTGATGATGTTTTCAATGTTTTCTTTCTCGTTGTAGGTTGGGATAATTACCAGTTTTTTATCCATAACTTATTGTATTTCAATTGTTTTTTTGAAAAATAATATACACAGGAAAATGGTCACTGTAGCCGCCTTGGAAAGCGCCGCCGGCAAAGGTTCTGAAAGGATAACCCGCATAGGACCCCGATTGGTTAATCATAAAGCTTCTGCGGAACACCTTGGTGGTCACATATTGATAACTGTCGGCACGTACATGGTCAATCAGATTATAAGAGATAATCATCTGGTCAATGACATCCCAATTGTCTCTGTATGCGTAAGTTCCGATACCATCCTGGAACATCTTCCACATCGGGTTATAGAGCTCTCCCCTATGCACATTCTTGATTTTGACTTGGGGATGCATGTATTCTTTCACGCTCTTGGCGGTTGGATTATCGTTAAAGTCGCCCATGAAGATGATATCAGCATCGATATCAGCGGCGAAAAGCGAATCGGCAATACGGCGCGCTGCTTCGGCGGCGGCGATACGTTTGGGCATACTGCGTTGCTCCCCGCCGGATTTGGAGGGCCAGTGCATCACAATGCAGTGGACGGTGTCGGTATTGTCAATAATGCCAGTCATCAGGAAATGGTCACGCGTACGGAAACTCGTGTCGTCGGTAATCACTGGGAATGCTCTGGTATCCAGCACCTTGAAGCGGTCTTTGCTGTACAGGAAAGCCACATCCACGCCACGACGGTCGGGTGAGTCGTGGTGGGCAACTCCCAGGTTCAGCGGTTTCAGTTTTTCGGTGGCCACCAAATCTTCCAGCACCTTGCGATTCTCAATCTCTGAAACTCCGAGGACCACTACCCCACCGTTCTCCTTGCCTATCAGACTGATAACAGAAGACATGTTCTCGAGCTTCTTTTGGTATCTTTCCTGAGTCCAATGATTTGACCCGTCAGGCAGAAAGTCAGCATCGTTGGTAAGCGGGTCGTCTTCGGTGTCGAAAAGGTTTTCGAGATTATAGAAAGCTATAACCGCCTCTTTCTTACCGCCCTGGGCACAGGCCATCATAACGGTGGACAACACTATTGCGATTATTGTCAGGGTTTTAGGCTTCATAGATATTACTATACATTTAAAATGCAAATATACATTATTTTTTGATAGAAAAACTAAAATTATTTGGTCTGTATCAAATACTTTTTTTATATTTTTGTCGCTTATTTTTGATGAGTAAAATAACATCTATGAAAAAACAGTTATTCTTTATTGCTCTGTTTCTAACTTCTTGTCTGTTAGTGTTTTCACAAGAGTCCGGAACAAAAAAGCAAAAAAAACACCGCGAAAAACAGGATAGCGTAATTGTAACGGATGACAATTCCTATGCGGAAACATACGACCAGACAGATGACGGTATGGATGGTGCGGATGGTGACGGCACCTACGTTCCGGGACTGCTGCACTCGTCAAGAGATGTCTATGACAATAACACTTCGTTTAACTTCAGCATTGCTTATTTCAAGGCAAGGGGGTACGATAGCCGTTTCCAGAATCTGTGTATCAACAATTTCCAGTTCAACAGTCTGGTCACAGGACGCGCCACCTATTCACAATGGGGTGGTTTGAACCATGTGATGCGTTATCCGGAAATTATCACGGGAATGAATGTCAGTACATTCAACTTCGGCAATATCGGTGGAACCCACAACTACACCACCAGGGCTTCCTCATACCGTAAGCAGATACGTGCCACCTATTCACTGAACAACAGAAATTACACCAACCGACTCATGTTCACTTATGCTACGGGTCTGTTGAAAAACGGCTGGGCGGTAGCGGCTTGTCTGTCAACCCGTTTCGGTAGCGGATTGAATTATGTGGATGGGGTAACCTACAATGGATTCAGCTATTTCCTGTCGGTGGAGAAAAAATTTAACATGACCCATGCGTTGAACTTGACCGTCTGGGGAGCTCCCACGGTCCGCGGAATGCAGGCCGGCGCTGTGCAAGAGGCATACGACATTACGGGAACTCACTACTATAACCCTGACTGGGGCTGGTATCAGGGCAAAAAACGCAATGCGCGTATGAGAACCGTGCACGAGCCGGTAATCATGTTGACCCACTATTACACTCCTGACTCCAAATTGAAAATGACCACCACGCTGGCCGCCTCTTTCGGACGCAACAGCGTTACCTCGCTCAATTGGTACGACGCCCCGGACCCGAGACCGGACTATTACAAATACCTGCCTAGTTATCAGATTGATAACGGGGACACTTTATCTACTTATTACGATGTGTTGAACGCTTGGCAGAACGATGCCAATACTCGACAGATCAATTGGGATAAATTATATGAGGTGAACCAGCTGGCAGCTATCCAGGGCAAACGGGCCCAGTACATACTTGAGAACCGTGTGCACGACCATTTGTTGGTAGGCGGTGTTACCAATGCCATATATACCATCAACGAGCATGTGAAATTTGTCTATGGTGTTGAAATACGTGGTATTAAACAGCGTAACTACAAGACTATCAGCGATATGTTAGGTGGCTCATACTGGTTGGATGTGGACAAATATTCGGAAGGCGACTTTCCAGATGATGCCAATGTGCAGTACAACGACTTGGACAATAAGGACAAACAATTGCACGAGGGCGATGTTTTCGGTTATGACTACGATTACCATATCATGATAGAGAAAGCATGGGCACAGTTCCTGTTCAACTACAACAAGGTGGATTTCAACTTGGGGGCATTTATCGGCGGTACCGAATTCTGCCGTGTCGGCCACATGAAAAATGGCCGTTTCCAGGATGATTCCAAGGGCAAGTCTGCCACCCTGTCCTTCTTCGAATATGCCTTCAAAGGCGGTTTGACCTACAAAATCAACGGTCGTAACTATCTCGTTCTGAATGGCGTGTATCAAGCCGATGCTCCGAGTGCGCTCAACGCCTTTGTCGCTCCTCGTATCAGAAACAAAGCAGTGGACAATCTCACTACCGAAAAGATCGGTTCTGTTGACCTGTCTTACATTTTGAAGTACCCCATTATCACCATGCGTCTGACGGCTTATTTCGCACAACTGAACGACATGACCAAATTGATCAGTTTCTACCATGACGGTATGCAGTGTATGGTTAACTATTCGATGACAGGCATCGACCAGCGCCATATCGGCTTGGAATTTGGTGCCGAAATCAAGTTGGGTAGCATGTTCGCACTGGTACTGGCCGGAAATTATGGCGACTACCGCTACTCTGACCGTGCCAACGTAACTATCAATGCTGAAAACGGCACTGACTTCGAAGGAGATATCAACCGTACGGTCTATTGGAAGAACTACCATGTGGCCGGTTCTCCGCAGGCTGCGGCTACCATCGGTCTGAAATTCAACCACAAGTACTGGTGGGTGAATATCAATCTCAATTATTTCGACAAGATATACTGCGACTTGAATCCTGAAAGAAGAACCACTTTTGCCAGAGGAAGCCTTTCTGTGGACGATCCCGCCTTCATCGCCATGGTCAGCCAAACCCGTATGAAAGGTCAGTTTACCTTGGACGCTTCCATCAGCAAATCATGGAGAATCAAACAGCGTTATAACCTCGGCTTCAATATCGGTGTGACCAATATCACCAACAACAAAAACCTGGTCACCACCGCTTGGGAACAGTCACGTTATGATTATACTGAATACAACCCCAACAAGTTCCCGAACAAATACTATTATGCATTCGGAACCACTTTCTTTGCTAGTCTTAACTTCCAATTCAACTAGTTATCGATTCAGTTTTATCCAATTAGAAAAAACAATATCATGAAAAGAATAAATAAATCCAACGTAGTTATGCTGATGGCAGCGGCTCTGTTTTTGTTCGCCTCCTGTCATCGCGAATTGGATGTGGCTCCCGTTGCCACTTACGACGGCAAAGCCACTCATACTATCGCCCAGTTGCTGGAATTCCACCCCTTGACTGCTGGTTTTACCTACGACACCCTTCCCCAGGGCATTGTCATAGAGGGAACTGTGATATCGAGCGACAAGGAAGGCAATTGTTACAAATATATTACTATTGACGATGGAACTGCAGCCGTACAGGTGAAAATCAACAGCAGCACGCTCTACCCCAACTATCCTCTGGGTCAACATTTATTTGTGAAATGCGATGGTCTTATTTTAGGTGACTATGGCATGCTGCACCAGTTAGGATGGTGGGAAAATGATGGTATCCAAGGCATTAGCACCAACAAATTGTACAAACACATCTTCAAAGACGGGGTGCCGGGTCCCGAACCGCAACCTTCTGTTGAGTTAAGTTCCGCCAATCAGATTCAGGCAAATATGTACAATCGTTTGGTTCGCCTCAAAAATGTCCATTTCACCAATCCCGGTCAGGTTTACGCCAACACTTCCTCTTCGGGTACCGAAAATGAAATAGCTTTTGAAGATGGTACTAAAATCATTCTTTATACCAGCATGTATGCCAAATTTGCCAGTCAGCTGACTCCTGCGGGTGTTTTCGACATGGTGGCGCTGTTGTCACGTTTCAGAACCACCAATCAGTTGGTGATCCGTTCTTTGGATGATATAGGCACTCCTGTTGTTCCGCCCACCTATACTGAAGTCATCGTGAATGCCATGGATTTGTCACAGAATCCCTTGGACAATGGCTGGACCAATCAGGTTATAGCTGGTAGCAGTTGGGAATACATGAACGGCAATGCCATGAGTATAGTGGGCAGTGCTGGCGCTAACGACAGCTGGCTGGTATCTCCTTCCATCAACGCAAGTGGCTATGACAATATGAAAGTGTCCTTCACTCATCGTTCCCTGAATGGCACCGGCAATCGTCATGTTTATTACTCTACGAATTATACCGGTGGCGATGTGCAGAATGCGGACTGGATTCCGCTGAATGTCAACAATTTCGCTACCACTTTTGTGACATTTAGCCAAGAACTTCCAGCTGAATTGTTGTCGGCAAGCAATCTGCGATTCGCATTCAGGTATCAGGACAATACCAATAGCACTTGGCTGATCAAAGATTTTAAAGTTGTATCTATTGTTGAACAGTAAAAATATTCCGATAATGAAAAAAATATATAATATAAGTATCATTTTGTTGGCTCTCCTTGTTTCCTTGTCATCATGCAAGAAATGGGAGGCTCCGGAATTTCAGGCACCGGAATATACCGGCAAAAAGGCGAACAAAACCATTGCCGATATCAAGGCAAGACATACTGTTCTCAGCCAGAATGTGTTGGATTCCATCTGCAGATACAGCGGCGAACGTTTTATCGTTAAAGCGGTTGTTGTCAGCTCCGATGAAGGCGGCAACTGCTATAAATACCTTACCGTGCAGGATCAGACTGGCGGTATTGAAATCGAAATTGAACAGAGCAGTTTGTTCAATGAATTTCCTGTGGGACAGATTGTTTATCTCAATTGTGACGGTTTGGTGGTGGGCGATTACCGCAACAAATACCAGATTGGCTGGATTTACGAGAACAGTATTGGACGTATCAACTACATGATGTTGGGCCGCTATCTCAGCAAAGACGGTCTTCCCAGCATGGACAACATCAATGAATTGTCACCTTGTGGTGGTATTTGCGAGATCAACTCTGACGCGGATTTATCCGAGGAGAAAGTCAACTGTTTGTGTACCATAAAAAAAGCCCGTTTCGCCTCGTCCTGCCATGGTTTGCAGCTGGCCACTGACGATGTCACCTGTGACCGTCCGTTGGGCAATTTCTCTATTGTGGTCAGAACCTCCAATTATGCGAAATTCAGAAACATCATCATCGATGCCACCAAGGAATATGACCTGACCGGTATTCTGACCATCTATAAGAATGATTATCAGTTCACGTTGCGTACCGCAGAGGATATGATAGAATCGGCTGTAGAACCTCAGGCAACGGAAATTTTGGTTAAGCAGCTAGCATTTGACGAAAATTCCTTCATTTCAGGAGGATGGACGCAATCAGAGAATGGTGCATGGATTTGTCAGAGTAACAATAGTGGAGCATTCATGCTTCATAATCCAGCCACCGAATGTGATGACTGGTTGATTTCTCCTGAAATTACCATTGACCAAGCCGACTGTCATCTGAAAATTGAACACAGATTAAGAGATCATGTCGGTGATTATGAGGTTTATTATTCCACCACCTATCAAGGAGGAAGTATCAATCCCATTGATTGGCAGCCTTATACAGTAACGGTATATCCATCAAGTAATTTCGAATTAAGCAATGCGTTAACTCCTGTACCACAGGGAAGTTTCAGAATCGCA
>Ga0310786_10001309_pt1 | contig 39929 bp, 23 predicted proteins | sample AusTroGonzalo_MG_FD_203881 | JGI IMG/M metagenome (GOLD analysis project Ga0310786, IMG submission 203881) | Bovine rumen microbial communities from tropical cattle in Woodstock, Queensland, Australia - Gonzalo_03 (v2) (version 2) | ecosystem: Host-associated > Mammals > Digestive system >... | reverse complement strand
CAACGGCCATCGGGAGAGCCCCTGCGCCAAAGCGCTCAAGAAGAAGTGCGGCTACTATCGACATCGCGTGACGCGCCTTTGCGGGACCTTCAGCCATGTCCGCTTCGACGACCGGCATAAGCGAACCGTCGGTGCGGCGAAGCTGGTAGCCCTTCTCGGTGATCGTGAACGAGAGCATCTTGAGCGACGGCGCGCGGAAGATCGCCTTCAGCTGCGCGGCGGACTTTTCGTCCGCGAAGTTCGCCTTGAGCCCCTGGGCGACGCCAGCGAGGATCTCGCGCGTCGTCGTGCCGTCGGGATTGAGAAGGACATTCAAGGTCAGGTTGTCGTGCGCGTCGTAGATATTGTCGATCACTTCGTAGTCAAATGTGTCGCACGCGATTATGCCGGTCTTGGTGAGGCCCTCGTTCAAGAGCCGCTGCGAAAGCGAGCCGATAAAGCCGCGAAAGATGTTGCCCGCGCCGAAGTGGACCCATTCGGGCGTCTTCTTCGTCACCTCGCGCATAGCGGCGATGTCAAACTTTGGAAGCGCGACGCCAGCGGCAGTCCAAGCATCCTTTTCGTTCAATACAGAATCAATATTCAGCTTCATTGCATCATCCCTTTTGTTTGTTGCCCATGCCAGAGCATCCAACCATCCCATCAATGGACTTCCACAGCGGCAAGCGACAACCGTTTCCTGATTGCGTCAATTATACCAAAACGATGGATGCCAAACAATGCCGACTCTATCCGCCCCTAATCGCCTCTACTCCGCCTCAATCGTCGCGGGCGGATAGACGCCGTTGGCGGGATGCCAGGTGTCGGCTAGTCGTTTTCGATCTCGATCCTGTACTTGAAGAACATGCGCGGCTCGACCGTGGTGTTGACAGGGGGATGGCAGACGTTATCGTTACCGGTGAGGAAACACCGCCGGAGCAGTACGCACGCAACTACTTGCGGATTCGCAGAAAGGCGCGGCTGGCCGTGCCGTCGCCCGGCGTGACCCGAATGCGGACGGCGGTACCGTCGCCGCCGACCGGCTCGGCATGCGGTTCGAGCTTCTTCGCCGGGCTTGTCCAGTCGTTCAGGTCCGTCGTCGCCTCGAAGAGCGCCGCCACCTTCGCGGCTGCGACCTCCACGGGGGACTCGCCGTCCTTGACCGTCACGGTGAGCGTCACCGAAGTCTCCCCGTTCACGTCCGCCACCTCCACGTCGTCGATCCTAACCTCTGGCTCGTTCTCCAGGAGCGCCGACGCGCCGAGCAGGAACGCCGCCGCCACGTGCGTATTTGCCAGCACCGCGTCGGCGTCTCCGATCATGCCGTTCGCCCATTCGGCGAAATCGTTCCATTTCTCCACGCTGCCGCCGATGGTCTCGTCAAGGCCGGGGTCTGCGAACCGCGCTGTCTGCGTCCTGACATCCGCCTCCGACGCGCCCACATCCAGCGGCTCGATGGTGGCAGGTTCAATCACCACGAGGAACGTCCGCAGGTACGGCATCGTCAGTCCTTCGTCGATCGTCCAGATCTCCTCGAAGTCGAACGCCGGGAAGCTCGACTGATTCTTCATGTCTGCGCCGGCGACCGGCGTGACGCCGATGTAGTCGATCGAAGCCTTGTTGCTCTGGCCCTGCGCGAGAAGGTCCGTCGCGCCTGAATTGTAGTAGGAGTTCGTGACCGATCCCGCCGCCACGTTTCCGCCGAACGCGCCGATGTAGCTGAACGAGTTCGTGGCAATGCTCGCCGAGCAGTACGACGTCGCGATCCGTGTGCTGCTCGCGCTGCCCACGTATCCCGCGAATCCGCCGGCATATCCCGCCTTGCCCGCGTTCACCGACGAAAGCGCGTAGGAGTCCGATATCCAGCCGGCGGCATGCTGCCCCACGAAGCCGCCGATGTATGCGGAGCTGGTGCTCGTGTCCGTCTTCGCCACCGTTCCGGAGGCGCAGCAGCGGAGGATGTTCGGCGAATTGTAGGTCTGCCCGACGAATCCTCCGACGTAGGTCGAGGAGCTTTCAACGGCACCCTCGAACGAGCAGCCGTCGACCATCGAATAGGACTCGACCTTGCCCGCGAAACCACCTACGTACGAATTGGAGCCCGTGACGCTTCCGTACGCCCTAACGCCGCTGACGCGCCCGCCGCCGATCTTGCCGAAGAGGCCCGCGTTCTGCGACGTGGTGGTGACGGTGTAGTTGGAGATCGCGTGGTTCCTGCCGTAGAACTCGCCCGTGAAGGCGGTGGACTGTCCGATGGGCGTCCACGCCGCGCCTCCGAGGTCGATGTCCGCCGTCAGCACATAGTTCGTCGTGAGGTTGTTTGTGACCGCGAAAAGCTCATCGACTGTCGCGATCGGAATCGCGGGAACAGTGTTCTCCCGCTTCGCGACCTTCGGCCAGCCGGCGGAGCGGGTCTTGACCTCGTCGGCTGAGAACACGCCGCCCGTGATGCTGGCGCTGTTGCCGCAGAACGGACGCACCCCGTTGGCGTACGGATAGACGTTGCAGTCGATGAACGAGCCATTCGACCTCTGGCCGACGAACGACCCGATGTTGTTGCCCGTCCCCCACACGGCACCGGAGCACCAGCACGCGATGTTTGTCGCGCCGGCGTTGGAGACATAGCCCACGAAACCGCCGTAGCTGGAACCCGTGGACTTCACGTCGCCGCGCGCCACGCAGTTTGTCGCGAAAAGCGGCGCGGAAACGTAGCCGACAAAGCCGCCGACGCTGCCCGTGCCACCGGCAAAGCCGTCCGCGCGGCAGTCGACGATTACCGACGCCCCGCTGCCGTAGGCGCGACCGATGAATCCGCCCAGATTCGAGCCGCCTGTCACCTCGACCGCGGCGGATGAGCCGCGGATCGAGAACGCACCGTCCTCGCATGAGCCGACGAGTCCGCCCGCGTAGCCATTGTAGCTATAGACCTTGCCGGACGCCGAGCAGCCCGTGATGGCCGTGCCGTCGTAGATGCGTCCAACGAGCGCACCAACATACTGGTATCCCGCAACGTCGCAGTTCTTGACCGTAACGCCGTCGATCATCGCGCCGGCCGCACAGCCGAAGAGCCCGCGCCACTTGTTGCTGTAGTTCGACGGATTGTTCGTGCAGGTAAGATTCTTCACGGCATGTCCGTTGCCGTAGAAGGCTCCAGTGAACTTCAGGCTCTCGGTGCTGCCGATCGGCGTCCAGTCGCGGCCCGCGAGGTCGATATCGCTGCCGAGGCCATAGACGCCGGCGAGGTCGTTGCGCACGGCGTCCAGTTCGTCGGCAGTGGTGATGAGTTTGCCGAACTGCACGGCGGCGACGCGGTGGTTGTCGAGCGCGATTGTGGTCGTGGGTGAGGATGCGTCGGCGTAGGGCGTGGAGCCGGTCCACTTCACGAAGAAGCCGCCGTCGGGAATCGCGGTGACAGTCGCGGTCGCACCGGGAGCGTATTCGCCCGCGCCTTCGATTTCGCCGCGCGCGGAGCCGCCGACGGAGGAATAGACAATGAGTTTGCCGTTCGGCGCGCTCCAAGCGAGATAGGGCTGGGTGATGCCATCGGACTGGGACCAGAGACCCGTCTCGCGGTAGACGGTGAAGTGGGCGGTGCTCTTCATGCCCGCCTCGTCGCGCTCGGCGATGTTGATGTTTTCGGCGGAGGAGCCGGCGGTGTTAGAACCGATGGCGTGAATGCCGTCGAACAGGACGGCGCAGTTGGTGAAGGTCGGCACATACTGGTTGTAGCCGATGAACGCGCCGGCGTAGGTTCCCGCGCAATCGACGACGCCCGCCGCGTAGCAGCGCTCGATCTTGGTGTCGGAGTTGTAGTTCCGTCCCGCGAAGCCGCCGACCTTCTGCTGGCCCTTGACGGTGCCAAGGCAGTAGCAGTCGGAGATGAGCGTCTTGGCGTAGAACTCGCCCGCGAAACCGCCCGCGCAGGCGTCGCCCGCGTTGTTCGCCGTGGCGTCGCCGAGGGCGAAGCATTCGCGCACGACGGTGTTGCCGCTGTAGAAGGAACCGCCGAAGCCGCCGACGTAGCTCTTGCCCGTCACCGGGCCCGCGCTCATGCAGCGCCAGAAGTCGTTGGAATTCGAGACATAGCCGACGAACCCGCCGGAATAGCCGCCGGACGTGGCGGTCGAGGAAACGCCGCCGAACGCGGCACATTCCACGAATCGGATGCCGGAGGAACCGATCTGCCCGACGAAGCCGCCGCAGTAGCCATAAGAACCACCTGTTCCCGCAACCGAGCCGCGAGCGACGCACGAGAGATACTGCGAACGGTCGCCGTTCGCCTGCCCGACGAAGCCGCCCGTCTGGGTCGTGCCGCTCACCGCGCCTTCGGCGACGCAGCGCTCGAAGACGTTGGAGGCGTTCGCGTAGCCGATGAAGCCTCCCGTCTGCGAGGACGCGGAGCGAACGACGCCTGCGGCGGTGCAGTCCGTGAAGGTCGAACCTGCTCCATCGGTCTTGCCTGCGAAACCGCCCGTTCCACTACCCTTCGCGCTCACATCGCCCGTCGCGGAGCAGTCCTCGAACGATACAAGCCTGTTCGCGTAGCCGATGAAACCGCCGACGTTGGCGGAGCTGTTCGTGGCCGTCAAGTCTCCCGATGCAGTGCAGCGGACGAATGTCGCGCTCGCGTTGGAATCGCAGACGGAGCCGACGAAGCCGCCCTTGTTGTTGCCGGAGGTGCCGGAGACGGCAACCGACGCATCGCAGTCCGCGAACGAGGCCGCGTAGTTGTAGACGCCGCCGACGAGGCCGCCGGTGTCCTGGCTCGCTGCGACGACCGCGCCGGTGGCGGCGCAGTTCGCGAAGGACGTCCCCGCGCCGTAGACGCGGCCGACGAGGAGTCCGGCGTAGCCGTAGTTGTTGGAGACGACGCCCTCGGCGGAGCAGTTGCGGATCGTGGTCGCGCCCTGCACGTCGCCGACGAGCGCGCCGGTATACTGGCGGCCGTTGATGCTCACGCCTTCGAGGTGGATGCCGTCGAGCGTGGCGTCCTTGACCGCGCCGAAGAGTCCGGCGTAGGTGCCGGAAGAATTGTCGTAGCGCAGACCCGTGATCTTGTGCCCCTGCGCGTAGAGCGAACCGGTGAATGGCGTGGAGTTGTTGCCGATGGGCGTCCAGGCCTCATTTGAAAGATCGATGTTCGCGCCGAGTGCGTAGGAGCCGCCGAGGTCGTTGCGCATGGCGTCGAGCTGTTCGCGGTTGGAAATCAGCGCGCCGAACTTCGCCGTGACAATGCGGAAGTTGTCAAGCGGGATGGTCGTCGTCTGCGCGGCGGGGTCGGCGTACGGCGCGCTGCCGGTCCAGCCGAGGAATACGGAATCGGAAGGAACGGCCGTAATCTGAACAACCGTGCCGGGGGCGTAGGCGCCAACGCCTGAGATCGAACCTTCGCCTGTTCCGCTGGTCGTGCCGGATAGCGTCATCTTGCCGTCCACAAGGCCCCACGCGAAGTAGGGCTGCGTCTTGCCGTCGATCTGCGACCACTTGCCGGTGTCGAGGTAGTCCTCAAAGTTGTCCGCGTCGAGGAAGCCCGCCGCGTCGAGCGCATCGATGCCGGAGATGTCGGAGGCGCCGACATCCGCAAGGTCATCGTCGATGCGGAAGCAGCCCTCGAAGGTCGGGCTGCCGCCGTACTGGCGGCCTGCGAAACCGCCGATCTCGGAAGAGCCGGACGCCGAACCGGCGGAGTAGCAGCGCGTCACCGCGCCGTTGTAGTAGTAGATCTGCCCGACGAAGCCGCCCACGTAGCTGCCACCCCGGACGTCCGCAAGCGCGTAGCAGTCGGTGAACGCAGGGGCGTCGCCGACGTAGCCGGCGAAGCCGCCGACGCTGTTGCGGCCGGACGCCGTAACGGCGCCGCACGCGAAGCACTCGGAGAAGGAGACCGAATTGCCAGCGGTATAGCCGACAAAGCCGCCGAAGCCCTCGCCGCCCGTTCCCATCACCGAGCCGAGCGCGCAGCACCGGTCGATGGCGACGGAGCCCTCCGCGGAGCCGAGGAACCCACCGACATATCGGTCGCTGCCGGCGATGTCGCCGACGACGGAGCAGCGAGAAACCGAGGAGGCGGCGCCATAAATCTGCCCGACGAAGCAACCCGCCCGCTCTGACGTCGCCGTGACATCCGCGCCCGAGACGGTGCAGCCGCTTATGGTCGCGCCGTCCACGTATCCCGCGAGGGTGCCGACGCAGTTGGCGCCCCGGACGACTGGATTCGCGAGGTTTAGGTCGACGACTGTCGCACCGTTCTGGAGCCGTCCGAAGAGACCGGCGCAGGCGGCACCGTCGGTATCCACGGTGAGATTCGAGATCGTGTGGCCGTTGCCGTAGAGCGTGCCGGTGAACGGCGTGTAGGAATCCTGGCAGAGCGGCGTCCAGGGCTCGCCGCCGAGGTCGATGTCGCAGCCGAGGGCGTAGGTGCCGGCGGGGTCCTCCGCGATGGCCTCGAGCTCGGCGCGCGTAGTGATGGCCTTGCCCCAGACGGCGCGCACGGTGCGGTGGTTGTCCGCGAGGAGGGTCGTCGGGGTCTCGCCCGCGTTCGCATACGCGCCCGCGCCCGCCCAACTACAGAAGAAGGCGCCCGTTTCGCCGGGATCGGCGGAGACGGCGGCGTTCGAGCCGGGGAGCGCCGTGGCGGGGTGCGTGATCGTGGTGCCGGGCTCCTGCGCCGCGAAGAGGCGGAAGTTTCCGTCCGCGAGCGACCACGCGAAGTAGGGCGTGGTGGAGCCGTCGGTCATCGACCAGACGTTGCCGAAGTCGTAGCCCGTCCACGAGGCGGACTGGCGGGCGGCGGCGGGGGCGATCTCCGCGACGCCGTCGGTGACCGACGCCGGGGCGTCGGCCACGGTGACGGAACGGCAGTTCACGAGGTTCGCGTAGCTCACGCTGCGCGCGAAGGAGCGGTTTTCCCTGCCGCCGCGCACTGCGCCGCCGAACCACACGTTTTCGATGGTGGCGTTGCCTTCATAGTAGCCGGAAATCGACTGGGCGATGCCGTAGGAGTTGTAGTAGCCGGGATGGTGGGAGACGACCTCAGCCGTCGAGTAGCAGTCGCGGAACGAGGAGGCCGCGTCGCGGAAGTCGATGGTTCCCGCGAAGCCGAATGCGTCGCGCTCGGCGTCCACGACGCCCGCCGAGAGGCACTCGCGCACGACCGCGCCGCCTTCGAGCGTGATGCTCCCCGCGAAGCCGGCGGCGGAGCCGTCCGTGCGATTGGTGAGCGTGCTGACTTCCGCGAGGACGGCGCAGCGGGCGATCTCGCCGCCGGTGAGGGACGCCGAGCCGACGAACCCGCACGCCTGCGTGCCGCCCGCGAGGCGTCCCCGGACCGTGCAGTCGACGATGTGGATGTCCGAGCCGCTGACGGTGCGGGCGAGGCCGTAGTACAGGCACGACCCGTAGCCGTAGTTGTCGTAGATGGCAGGATAGACGCCCTGCCAGTCCACCACGGCGTGGCAGTTGCTGATCGTCACGCCGCTGCCCACCTCGACCGCGAGGCCGGCGAGGGACAGGGTGTTCTGCGGGTTCTCGTCGCTCGGGACGTTGGACGAGATGACGGTAAGGTCGCGGATCTCCGCGCCCGCCGACACCTTGCTGAAGAGCGCGACGGTCGAGGAGAAGTCGCCCCGCGTCGTGCAGAGGTTGCTGATGGTGTGGCCCTGCCCGAAGAACTTGCCCGTGAAGGAGCCGACCCGCACGTTCTGCCAGCCGTTCGATTCGAAGAGCCCCGTGAAGTCGAGGTCGTTCATCAGCGCGTAGTTGCCCGACGGCGCGGACACGCTCGCGCAGCTGAGGACGTTCGTCCAGTCGGCCACCGTGTAGATCGGCGTGCAGAACGACGCGCCGATGGCGGAGACGTTCTTCACGGTGTAGGTCGTCCTCGGCGACATCGGGTCGGCGAAGCCCTCGCCCACCCAGCCGGCGAACGGCAGGCCGGGAGAGTTCGGGACCGCCTCGACCGTGAGGACCGTGCCCGCCGGATACGCCTCGGCGGGCTCGGCGCCGTTCACGAGGATGCGGCCTTCGCCGCCAATGACTGTCGCGAGGAACCAGAAGTTGGTGTTCGCGTCCACCGAGGCGTCGAGGTAGGGGCTGGAGGCGACGCCGCGCGGCGCATGCCAGACGTGCTGGAAGTCGTAGTTCGGCATCGTCGCGGCGGTCGCGCTCGCGAACTGCGCCTTGGTGAGCGCGCCGACGCCCGCGTCGTCGCCGCCATTGTTGCCGTTGCCGACGTCGCGCACGTTCGATTCGGCGGGACGCCAGCAATCGACGAAGTTCGCGTAGTCAGTGTTGTTGACGTAGCCGCAGAAGGAGCCGGAGTTCCCCGAGTCGCTGCCGTCGGGCGGCGCGGCGAGCGCGAAGCAGCGCGTGACGGCGGGGCCGGTGGAGTCGTAGCCGACGGACGCGGTCGCGACGAAGCCGGCCATCCTCGCGCTCGTGTCCGCGACCGGCGGGGCGTAGACGGAGTAGCAGTCCTCGACGGGCGCATTGTAGGAGATCGACGAAGCGAAGCCCGCGCCGCGGTTCCCCAGCGCGCGCGGAAGCACCGCGCCGACGCAGCGGCGGACGACCGCGCCGACGCCGATGGAGGAGGCGAAGCCGTAGGTGGTCGAACTGGCCGTCGAGATGCCGTGCCCGAGGCAGTCCTCCGCGATCGAGCCTTTGTAGAGGACGGCGGCGAAGCCGGCGTCGTAGTCCGAGGAGGATACGAACACGCACGAGGCGCGGCAGCGGCGGAAGACGTTGGTGCTGCCGTCCTTGTCGCTGGAGTTGGCGAATTGCACGAAACCGACGATTGCTTTCGTATCGGCGACGGAGCAGTCCTCGTAGAGGGAGTTCTGCGCGTAGGAGTAGCCGGCGGAGCCCGGGGGATCGCCGGCGGAACCGACGAAACCCGCGCCCTTCGACGTGACGTCGCGCACCGTGCAGCCCTTGAAGGTGCAGTTCCATGCCATCGGAGAGAAGCCGGCGTCCACGTTGCGGAAGCCGCTCACGGAGCAGCGGACGAAGGAGTTGGAGCCGACGCCGTCCGAGACGATCGGCCAGTATTCAACGGGCGTCTGGTCGGCGAAGAAGCCGCCGAGGATGCGCTTGGACCCTTCGAGGGGTTCGGCGGAGCAGTCGATGAACTGTGCGCCGGCGGAGGCAACGTTCCCCGCGAAGCCGCCCGTGCCGTAGGCGAAGTACATCCCGCCCGGCGCGTAGGTGGCGCGTACCGTGCAGTTGGAGAAGGTCTCAGCGCCGGCCGTCCAGCCGACGAAGCCGCCGAAGAAGCCGTTGGTCGACTGGATTGTTCCCTCGAACGAGCAGTCGTAGAAGGCCGTGTTGCCATAGGTGAGGCCGGCCGCGCCGCCGGAGGCGGTGTAGTTGTAGTCGGAGTCGGTGCGGAGGTAGTAGGAGCGGTCGACGAAGTTGTTGTGGGCGACGGAGTACTCCCAGTTGACGAGGCCCGTCGCCGTGCAGTTGCGGAACTCCACGTCGGCCGCGACGCCGACGAGTCCGCCGCCGCCGCTCATCGGCGAGCGGGAGATGAAGCTGGGCGTGACGACGGTGCCGGAGAACGAGCAGTCCGCAAACCACGATTTCCGCACCTCGGCGGCGAGTCCGCCGAGCTTCGCGGCTGTCGAGACGATGCCCATCACGGAGCAGTCATCGACCTTGACGCCCCAGCCGATGCCGACGAGTCCGCCGGCCCATTGGTACGCGGAGACCGTTTCGGCGTTCACGGTCGAGTTCGAGATGACGAGGTTCACCGTTCCCGCCGGGGCATTCGTCCAGGCGAGTGTTTCGTTGTCCACCCAACCCACGAGGCCGCCGGCGTAGGGATTGTTGTTGGCGTTCGCCGTGCTTTGCGCGTTGATTAGCGTGCCGACGAAATGGCAGTTTTCGATGACGAGGCCGGGCGTGCCGCCGGCGGCGCCATCGACGTATTCCGCGATCGCGGCGGCGCCCCAATCCGTCGAAAGCGCGGTGGTGCCCCAGTAGTCCCAGAGCGTCGTGAGGCGGATGTAGCCCTCGAGCGTGACGTTCTTCACGACCGCGCCGGAGGAGGCGACGCCGACGAGCGAGCCGCAGCCGTGGACATCGTTGGTGAAGTTGTAGATGCGGTGGCCCGCGCCATCGAACACGCCCTTGAATTCGTACATCTTGCCGTTCTCGGGCACGAATGCGCGGCCCTGGCAGTCGATGTCAGCGGTGAGGGTGAAGGTGCTGCCCTCGAAGTAGGAGCCGGTTTCGCCGTCCTCGTTGTGCAGCACGCCCTCGAAGAGACGCAGCTGGTCGAAGTTCTCGATGAGGTAGTTGCCCCTATACGCCTCGCCGGCGTAAGGCGTCGCGGGACCGAGCGGCGCGGGGTTCTCCGCAATGACAAGCCTATACGTGTTCGTGTCCGCCTGCCCGCTCGTGTCAGACACGGCGACGGTCACGTTCTGCGCGCCCACCATGCGCGGCATGCCGGAGATGACGTTGCCGGAAACAGAGAGCCACGAAGGCGAGACGACCGTCCAGGTGTAGGGCGGCATGCCGCCTGTCGCTGTCAGGTTAGTGGAGTAGAGCTCGCGCGTGAGGCCGTTCGGGAGATAGGGCGTGGTGATGGTGAGTTCGGTCACCCAGTAGCCCTCGACGCTCGCGCCGACGGGTCCGTCGCCGACGGTCGAGTGCGCGACGACCCAGTAGCGGTAGCGGACGCTGATGGCGGCGGTCTCGTCGAGGAACTCGGTGCCGGGCGCGTCGACGCGGCCGACCTGCGTGGCGGTCGCGAAGTCGTCGGTCGTGCTGCGGTGGACCGTGTACCACTCGGCGCCGCGCGAGACGCCCCATTCGACGAGGACGCCCTCGTCCCCCTCCCAGACCGGACCGGTCCAGGCGTCGACGTCCGGCACGACGACGGGCGCGGCGCCGGCGGCCTCGTAGCAGCCGATGTCCGGCGCGGAGCCGCGCCAGCGCGGGTTGCCGTCGAGGTCGGTCGCGTAGCGGTGCGAGACGGCGTCCTGGGAGCCGCCCTCGACGCAGAGCGACGTGGCCTTGAGGTGCCAGTCGCCGTGGTCGGGATCGACGAACGTGTCGTCCTCGGCGGCGTCGAACCCGCCGAGCCCGTTGAACCAGGGCTGCGTGGAGCAGACGTGGATCGGGTTCTCCGGCAGGAGGTTGGGGTCGGTGTTCGGCCAGAGGCCGGCGGCGGTGTTGCCGGCGACGTAGGTGTTGTCGAGGATGACGAAGATCGCGCCGCCCGCGTTGGCGGAGGAGGAGTTGCGCGTGATGGTGCAGAAGTTCGCGCCGGAGAACGCGATGCCGCCGCCGCCCGCCTCGTTGTCGTTCGCGGCGGGAACGCCGCCGCCGTAGGCGGAGAGGTCGAAGCCCGCGAGGTTCACGTTCACGGCGTTGTGGACGACGAGGCAGGTGTCGAGCCACGAGGCGCACGCGCCGCCGCCGGAGACGGTGGCCGTGTTGTTGGAGATGATCGAGTGCGTGATGTAGGCCATCGCCACGCCGCCGCCGCAGTAGGCGGAGTTGCCGCGCACGACGCAGTTGGAGACGTAGCCGCCGAGGATGCCGCCGCCGCCGTAGATGAGGTCCGTCGAGGTGCCGCCCTCGACCGTGAAGCCGGCGAGGGTGGAGGCGGGCTGCGTCATCGACTCGGAGAGCGTGGCGGCGCGGGTCGTGGACGAGCCGCGGATGATCGCGGCGGCGGGGCCGTTCGCGCTCACGATGGTGAGGACCTTGCCACGCGCGTCGATGGCCGAGTAGGTGCCGTCCGCGACGACGAGCGTGTCGCCGTCGCTGGCGTCGTTGATCGCGTTCTGGAGCGCCGCGCCGCCGCCGGAGACGTTGATCGTGTGAGTCGCGGCGGGGGCCGGGGGCGTCGGGTCCGGCGAGAGCGTCACGCCGCCCTCGTAGCAGCCCATATCGGCGATCTCCTCGCCGTGGAGCGCGTCGATGCGGCGCGGGAAGCCCGGGCCGCGCACGTCGAACTCGTCCTCCAGCACGTCGCCCCAGCCGCAGTCGATGCAGGGCGAGTCCTCGCGGAGGCGGAAGTCGCCGTTCTCGGGATCGACGAAGAGCGGGTCGCCGGTGAAGGAGACGTTGTAGTCCTCCATCTCCTCCTCGAAGCAGCACTCGCCGTGGCCCTGGAGCCAGTAGTTGGAGCGCCCGTTCGAGGTCTTGTTGCCCCAGAAGATCGTGCTGTAGGCGGTCGAGACGTAGACCGCCGCGAAATCGACGGCGCGGCTGCGCACGACCGTGCAGCCCCAGAGAGAGGCGGACGACGCCGCGCCGCCCTGCACCGCCCAGTTGCGGTCGAAGAGGCAGTTGTAGCATTCGCCGAAGATCGCGCCGCCGCCCTCGTAGGCGGAGCAGTCGCGGATGATCGAGCGGTGGATCTCGGAGTGGAACGCGCCGCCTCCGAAGGTCGAGTGGCAGTTCTCGATCGCGCAGTCGATGAGGTAGCCGCCCTTCGCGCCGCCGCCGCCGACGCCCTCCTCGCCGTGGCCGGGATTGGTGCCGACGTTCATATGGCGGCCGTTGCGGAGCGTGAAGCCCTGGAGATAGGAGAAGCCGCGCGCGCCGAGGTCCGCGCAGCGCGTCGTTCCGCCGCCGTCGATGACGGTCGTGTCGCGTCCGTCGCCGATGATGGCGACGTTGGCGCGCGAGGCGTCGATGGGCGCGTAGGTCCCCGCCGCGACGAAGATCTGCTCTTCGGGCGCGGCGCAGTCGATCGCGTGCTGGATCGTCTTGAACGCGGTGGACGCGGTGCATCCGTTGTTCGCCGTGTCGCTGCCCGTCGTGCCGTTCACGAACCAGTCGAGCGTGGCGAACTGCGCCACTACGTCGATCTGCTCGCCTGTGGCGGTGAAGGTGAGGGTATTGCCCGTGGCGCCCGCCACGACGACGCCGTTCGTCTTCCACACCGTCACGTCGCGGTGCCAGGTCGAGGTGTCGGCGGTGATCGTGACGGTCGCGCCGACGTTCACGAACGAATGCGCGGGCGAGACGGTGCCGTTGCCCTCCGCACTCGCAAGGACGAGGACGCCCTCGAGTCCCTGTCCGTTCGCGGCCTCGTAGCAACCGCGGTCGATCTTCGCGCCCTGGACGCGGGCGTTGCCGTCGAGGTCGGTGAGGCCGACGTAGGCCTCGGTCTGCCAGTCCGCGAGTCCGTCGTCGATGGCGGGCGATCCGGCGCGGAGGTGGTAGTCGCCGCCGCCCACGAACTTCGGGTCTGCGGGGTCGCTCTGTGCGGCGGGCTCGTATTGCTCGGTGTTGTAGTTGTAAATCTGGTTGTTCCAGTGGATGCAGTTGCGGGCCATCGAGCTTTCGATGAAGCTGTAGTAGCTGGAACTCGCGGTGTTGTCCGCGATCGTGCAGCTATAGAGCGTGGCGCTGTAGATGGGGCCCCAGTAGCCCGAGTTCCCATACATGAGGTCGTTCAAGTGGATGCCGTGTGCGACGATGCCGCCGTAGCTCTGGGCATCGCAGCGGCGGATGATGCAGCGCGTCGTATTCGCCTTGTAGGTGCCGCCGCCCTGCCAGGCTTCGCAGTCCTGGACGACGCAATCGACGAGCGAGCCGCCCGCCGCGCCGCCGCCGTAGTCGTATGTTTGATTGCGCACGTTGCCGTTCTGGAGCGTGAAGCCCGTGAACGTCGGCCTCTGGCTGTAGATGTAGTTGCCGGTGATGACGGCGATGCAGTTGTTCGTGCCGTTACCGTCGATGATGGTCGAGGCCGCGCCGTTCTCGGAGCGCACGTCGAGCGCGATGTCGTTCGTGATCGACACGCGGGAATACGTGCCGTCTGCGACGCGGATCACGGGGATCGCGTAGTTGGCGTCGGCGGCCACGGCGGCGTCGACGAAGTCGACTGCGGCCTGGATGCCGGCGAAGGCGTTGTCCCAGTCGGAGCCGTCCTTTGCGCCGGCGCCGGTAGGCGTCACGTAGAGGTCCGCGAGGGCGGACGTTGCGGCCGCGAACAGCGCGGCAAGAAGGATCGGCATCTTTTTCATGAGTATGTTCCTTTTGACAAAGCGTACGCCTTCAGTCGACTATTGCCGACTGCTTTCGACAAAAATATGCTCGTGATGGTCGTAGATTTCATTGCGGCCATTCGCTTTTGCACTATCTCCTATCTATCTGTCCCGTCGGCAACAGCCACAGCAGGACATTCTCCGAAAGGTGGCTACATAATATCAAATTCCACTTGTCAGAGCAATAGCAAAGCATCAAAAAGATCAAGTTGTCATGCGATTACCAACAAAACAGCGAAATTCTACTACATTCGACCTTTCGCCGTCAAATAGCATAATTATAAAAGAAGGGCGGAAATGAAGTTGCACGAAACTGAGATTATGGTGCTGAAGAAATCGCGGTAGATTTGCCGCGCAGGTGCGACAGGTCAGATTTCGACGCCGCCACGGCGCAAAACTTCCAGGCTCCCCTCGGGGCCGACCTTGACGACTGTCGACGGAACTCCGCCTGGGCTTATGCCGTCATCGACGACGATGTCAGCGGAAAGCCCGACATCCGCGAGCGCCGCGGGCGCATCAGTCGCAGCCCTCTGCCCTGAGAGGTTCGCGCTCGTCACGCGCAAGAGCCCGCCGCACTTAGCAAGGAGCCGCCGCGTCCAGTCGTGGTCGGGAACGCGAAAGCCTTCGGCTGAGTTCAAAGTTGAAAGTTGAGAGTTTAAAGTTGATTTGGCAAGAATCAATGTAAGACCCCCTGGCCAGTGCTTCACAAGCTCACAGGCCTTTCCTGTGATTTGATAGCCAGCACGCTCGACCACTCCGACATCTGAGGCAAGCAAGGCGATTGGCTTCTTCGCCTCGCGGCCCTTGATCGTGTAGAGCCGATCAACGGCCTCTGGGAAGTCGGGGTGCGCGGCGAGTCCGTAGACCGTGTCGGTCGGGATCACCGCGACGCCACCGGCAAGCAGAACCTTTGCGGCGGCCTCAAGCCCTTCTTCATCACTCTTTACAATTCGCATCTTTTGCTCTGCGTACTTTGCGTCTCTGCGCCTCTGCGTTAAAACATATTCTCTAACAGCCGTGCAGCGAGTTTCACAAGCTCGACACAGGGGCGCTTCTTGTAATACCCTTCCGTCCGCACCTCTGGTGAGCCGCCCTGGGTCGCGCCGGTTCCGGCCAAAAGCTCGCGGCAGACGATCGAGCCGCATTCCGCCTTGAATTTCTCCGCAAACGCCTGCACATGCGGATATGTCGCCACCTTGTCGGGACCGTGGCGCATCCCGAGGACGAGAGCTGCGCCAGTCACGGCGCCGCACACCTCGCGCATGCGTCCAACGCCGCCGCCAAGCCCACACGAAACTTTCGCCGCAGTGTGGGCGTCCATGCCGAGTTCGTCGGCAAATGCGCAGAACACGGACTGCGAGCAGTTCATGCCGCTTCTGAAAAGTTCTTCCGCCTTCTCCTCGTGCGTCATTTCAGCAACTCCAGTTCTTCGGGTGTGAGGTCGCGCCATTCGCCGGGGGCGAGCGCGGAATCAAGCGCGAGCCGCCCGACGGCAACGCGCTTCAGCGAGATGACGACGAGATGCGCGGCAGAACACATATAGCGAATCTGGCGCTTCCGGCCTTCGCGCAGGCGGAACTCGAGCGTCGTTACATTATTTTCGGGGCCCGACAGCACTTTCACCGGAACAGGGCGGGTCACATAGCCGTCGGGCATCTTCACTGGCCCTCGAAGGACACGCAGCTTTTCCTCGCTCCAGCGACCGGCTGCACGGACAATATAAGTCTTTTCGTGTTCGTAGCGCGGGTGGGTGAGCCGGAGCGTGAGGTCGCCGTCGTTCGACATGAGGAGCATTCCCTCGGAATCCTTGTCGAGACGGCCGACTGGAACAAGGCGCTCGGGCGTAGTGACGAGTTCCGCGACAGTCTTCCCGCCAAACGGGTCGCTAGTCGAGCTCAAGACCCCCACTGGCTTGTAGAGCATCACCGTCCGCTTGGGCTCAGCCGCCGCCAGCGGCTTTCCATCTACCGAAATCTTCGCCGTCGCCGGATCAACGCGCTCGCCTGGCTCCTTCACAACCACGCCGTCGACCGTAACGCGCCCTGCGGCTATCAGCTCTGCCGACTTGCGGCGAGAGGCGACACCCGCGTGGCTCAGGACGTTCTGAAGTCGTTCTTCCATGTCTTGGCAAATTATACCAAAGCACGCGTCCCACCCGCAAGGCATCAGATGCGGGAATCGCCCTCGCTTTGCAGTAGACTCGTGTTTTGCTACAATACGTGTACCCGCCAGAAAGGAAAATGCAGATGAAATCCAATCTTGATGCTATATGCGAAGTGGTGCGCGAGTGCGGCGTGTCCATAAGGGACGCCGACAGGTCTTCACTGCGCATCGACGCAAAAGCCGGGCACGCCAATTTCGTCACGGACCACGACAGGCGCGTCCAAGAGCGGCTGCGGGGCGCTCTCAGCAAAATCATGCCCGATGCACAGTTCATTGGCGAGGAAGGAACATCGCAACGATTCTCGCCTTCCGGGAAATTTTTTATCGTCGACCCGATCGACGGCACGGCAAACTTTATCAAGGACTTCCACGCAAGCGCCATCTCGGTAGCCCTCGTCGTCGACGGCGCGGCGGAACTCGGCGTCGTGTACAACCCCTATCTCGACGAGATGTTCTCCGCGAGACGAGGTTACGGCGCATTCTGCAACAAAAGGAGGATCCGCGTCTCAAACGAACCGCTTGAAAACGGGCTGGTCATCTTCGGGTCCGCCCCATACGACGAGACGCTGAGGGAGCGATCCTTCCGTCTCGCCTATGCATATTTCAAGCGGGCGATCGACGTCCGAAGGACCGGCTCCGCTGCGCTCGACCTATGTTCGGTCGCGGCAGGCCGGGCGGAACTTTTCTTTGAACTGTCGCTTTCGCCCTGGGATCACGCGGCAGGCGCGCTAATCGTCGAGGAAGCCGGCGGAATCGTCACGGACATAGACGGGAACGCCCTCGCCTACGACCGCAAGTGCTCCGTTGTCGCACGCAACAGGGTCGTACAACCGCTGACAGAAAACAAGGGTTAGGCGTCAGAAGCCAGATAGTGCGGCGGTTTCCGCCCCAACATCGGGTACTTCGCGCCAGCCGCCGCGTTAAAGGGAAGGTACTCGATCTTTGCTCCGGCGGCGAAGGCGTCGAAGGCGGCTCTGTCCTCCGCCGAGTCGTTGACACCAGGGACGCAAGGCACACGGAAGGCGAACGGAACGCCGCTCGTACGGAGATACGCAATGTTCGCCAGCACAAGCGCGAGATCACCACCGGTCCAACGGCGAAAGGCGTCGGCGTTAAGGAGCTTGACGTCCTGATAGACGAAATCCATCTGCGAGACAACCGCGCGGTAATCCGCCAACGGCACATGTCCGCTTGTCTCAACCGCGAGCTGCACGCCGCCTTTTTTCAGAAGCGGAATCACCTCCAGAAGAAACCCCGCCTGCGCAAGCGGTTCGCCGCCGGAGAACGTCACGCCACCGCCAGACTGAGCCATGATGTCGGCATTTCGCAGAAGCTCCTCGGCAAGCGCGGCGGCCGACCAGTCCTGCCCGCAGACGACTCGCTCGCCGTTCGCGCGCGTCATTGTCTCCGTCTCGAACGACTGCCCTTCCGGATTGTGGCACCAGGCGCAGCGCAGCGGGCAGCCCTTCATGAACACTGTCGTCCTGACGCCCGGCCCGTCATGCAGCGTAAACTCGCGTATCTCGAAGACGCGGCCCGTCACGACGCCGCGAGCTCCACTCTCTTTATTATCTGATCCTGATACGGCTTGTCCAGTTCGATGAAGTATCCGCTCCAGCCCCACACGCGCACGATAAGATGGCGATGGCGCTCTGGATGCTTCTGGGCGTCGAGAAGCGTCTCGCGGTTTATCGTGTTGATCTGCATCTGGTGCCCGCCGCGGTCGATGAAGAACTTCACGAGGTGCGCGACCTTCTCAACGCCGTCCGGCATCGAAAACGCGGAGTCATGGATTTCGATCGTGAGCGGGCCCCCGTTGCAGACGGAGCCGAGATCAGGCTCCGTGAACGACCTGACGACGCTGACGGGACCTTTCACCGGAACGTCGAGGGCCGGAGCCCAGTTGGCGGAAAGGGGCTCGCCTTTAAGCCGTCCATCGGCGGAGGCCGGAACGTCGCGCGTATGCCAGATGTAATACATTGCGCTTCCGGTTCCGGGGCGGAACACGCCGCCACGGTCGTTCCTCTTTCCGTCGAAGGCATGACCCCAGAAGTCGATGAGCCATTTCGCGAGATCGTCCGCCCTTGCATCTGCGTTGCCCATCTTCGGCGCGGCCTTCGCCGCGGCAAGCACATCTGGGCGTCCGGCGAAGTCTGTGTCAAGAAGCGACACAAGTTCGGAGAGCGTCACGAGCTTCTTCTCGAAGACAAGCTCCCGCACCGAGGCAAGAGAGTCCACCGCAACGGCGATGCCCGTTCCGTGGATGCCGAAGTTGTTGTACTTCGCGCCCTTTGAGATGTCGCGGGCCTTCTTTATGCAATCCGTCGAGATGACCGACACGAACGGCCCGGGCAGAATCTCCACGTGGCGGTATTTCTCCACGAGCGCATCCGCCCTTCTCTGCACCTCGGCCTTGAACTCCGCCTTAACGTCCTCAAACGACGGTGAAGATGCCGCTGCGACATTGCGAAGCGCCGCGTCAAGCGCCCCGACGAAACTTACCGCGTCGATGTTGTTGATGTCCATGCCGCAGCCGGGGACGAGAAACTCCCAGCACGCCGCTACGGAATAGTCGCGCGCGTCCTCCAGCTCGTATCCCCATCGCCGAAGCGCGGGAATCACCACGTCGTCGTTTGCGTACTGCGGAAAGCCCAACCCTTTCGCCGTCAACTCCGTGCCGAGCTCGTATATTTCGAGAGGCGTCGTCTTGTCGACTCGCAGGTTGATCTTCGGGTCAACGAGCTTTAGTTCGCCGCAGGCCTTGAGGCACAGGCGCGAGAGATCATTGAAGGCGGTCTTCCCATCGCGCGTGACGCCGCCGAGCATGACGGACTGCCCGTTGTCGCCCTGCTGCACGCCGATATAGAGGTCGCTGTCGCGATTGCAGGCGATAAAGAACTCCTCAAGCTCCTCAAGCGCGGTTTCGTCCGTGAGGCGCCCTGCCTTGATGTCGGCGTCGTAGTACGGGAAGAGATACTGGTCGATGCGCCCAAGGCCGCAGTGGTACTCGCCTTCGCACCACATCGCGTAGTGGAGGATACGGAGGGACTGAAGCGCCTCGTGGAACGTCCGCGCACCATTGCGCGGCACCTGCGCGAGCGTCGCGGCGATCTCGGCGAGGCCGCGTTTCTCGGCTTCTGCGCGATAGCGATCGACGAGGTCCAGGACGGCCTCGACGGAAAGACGAGCGTTCTCAAGGAACTCTACGCCCTCCGCATCGCCGTCGGCGCGGCACTTCGCGAGGCGCGCGTCGATTTCGCCGAGCCGTTCGCCAAGCCCATCGCGGATCGTCGGAGCGAAGTCCGCCGTCATGTTGAAGACCACGCCCTTTTCACCGAACGCCGTGCCGGTCGCGCGGCGCGCGTCCATCTCGGCGTCAGTGTGCAGATCTGGAATTTGCCTCACCGTGCGCAGGAACGCAAGCCGCTCGCCGTCCATGAACTCAGGGCGCTCGGATTTAAGCATTTCTTCAAGACCGATGCGCGCACGGACTTCATCCGGCGTCTTTTCGGCGACAAATCGCCCGAGGAGAGGCTTCCAGTCCACGTCACGGCGAAACTTCGCCTGCTCCTTGTCGAATGTCCTATCCAGCAAACTCTTTATTCTCTCCGTCATGAGATCCCCAGCCTCCTTTCAATGTCCTCCGTCGTGCCACCCTTCGTCTCAGGCATGAAGAACAGTGCCCAGACGAACTGGCAGACCATCATCGCCGCAAAAAACGCGAAGGTCCACGAACCGGCGCGCTCCGCAGCCATCGGAAACACCCACGAGATGACCGTGCAGAGCGCCCAGTGCGTGAAACAGCCGAGGGCTTGGCCCTTTGCCCGGACAGTGTTCGGGAAGACCTCCGAGATGAACACCCACAGGCACGCGCCGGACGACATCGCGAAAAATGCGATGAAACCGAAAATGCCAAGCGAGGCGAGCGTCGCCGACGGCGAAGGGAGCGACAGCTGCCAGGCGACGAGAGCGTGCATCGCAACCATGGCCGCCGCACCAACGAGGATGAGAACGCGACGCCCGATGCGGTCGATCACGGCGAAAGCCGCCATAGTGAACACGAGGTTGACGAGCCCCATTCCCATCGTGCCGGCGAGCGAGGCGAGTTCGCTCCCCTCGCCAAAGATCATCTGGAATATGCGCGGCGCATAGTAGTTGATCGCGTTGATGCCGGACACCTGGTTGAAGAAGGCGATGAAGAACGCGAGCAGGATCGGCTTCAGGTACTTTCGCTGGAAGAGGGGCTCGTCGGAACGTGCGCCCTCGGCAAGCGCGCGGAACGACTCGGCTATCTCCGCAAGCGTCGCCTCCACCTTTTCCTCGCCAACGCGCACGAGAACCTTCCCGGCCTCGGCGACGCGTCCGACGCGCACAAGCCAACGCGGCGATTCGGGAATCGTCCCAAGTAGCGCCATAAAGACCGCGATCGGCAGGCACTCAGCGCCAAGCATCACGCGCCAGACGATCCGCGGATCTGTTTCCGGCATGAACCGCGCCACAAGATAGTTCGACACGTAGCTGACTAGAATGCCGAGCACGATATTCACCTGATTGAGCCCGACAAGAAGCCCGCGCCACCGGCCGGGGGCGATCTCGACAATGTAGAGCGGAACGACGACGGATACGCCTCCAATGGCAAGGCCTCCGATGAACCGGAACCATCCAAGGAGGTGTGGGCCAGTCGCGCCCGAGGGCGTGAATGCGCAGCCAATGGCGGAAACAGCGAAGAGCACAGCCATGGCCCACAGGGTCTTGCGTCGGCCGAAGCGGTCGCTTGGCCGCCCCGCCGTGAAGACACCGATCAGCGTTCCAACAAGCGCACCCGAGACGATGAGCCCGTGCCAGAATGCAACAAGGCCGAATTCGGCCTGAATCGCCTTCTCCGCGCCAGAAATGACGCCAGAGTCGAATCCGAAGAGAAAGCCGCCAAGCGAGGCAACGACCGAAATGTAGCAGAGTGACTTATTCATGGCAGTTTGGGGTTAACAACATTGGCAAGATTAGCGCCGACGGCAACGTGCTGCTTCTCGAAATACGGCACGCGTGAAAGTGGTGCAGCGACCTCGATTGTCGCAGGGCCGTCATAGACCTGCCCGTCGTCTGCTTTCCACTTCCCGGGCGGCAGGACGACTTTGCGGGATGTCGCGCCTTTCTTCAACACAGGTGCGACAAGCAACTCGTCACCCATTATAAACTCGTCTATCACGCCGGCATAGCCCATGCCGGGATAATTGTATTCGAGATTGCGCAGAATCGGTTCGCCGTCCTTCCCGGCCTTTTCGGCAAGAGCGGCGATTCGCGGCGCAAACTTCTGGCGCAAGGCAAGCGTCTTGGAGAAAATCGCCTGGTGTTCCGCGTCCAGGACGCGCCAGGGCGACGCGGAAATCTGCATCATCGGGCAAAGTGCATGTATCTGCGCAGAGCGGATGAAGAGCTCCTGCTCGAACGGCGAGCCCGGTATGAACGCGACCCAGTCGCCGCCGCCAACCATGTCGGGGCAGATGAACGGCTGCCCGAGGAGCCCTGCGCCGATCATGTCCGCGACGATCCTCTCAAGTGCGCTCCATTCGTGCATCTTGTCGTGGAGCCGCACCACTACGGGAACCTGCTGCATACGCCAGGTGTTGCGTATCTCGCAGAACGGGTACTTCAGCGCATAGGCGCAGTATCCGTTGTTCAGCGAGCCGTTCGTGGCCTTTGGATCGTAGGCGCGGCGGTCAGAGAGGTCATAGGCGCCGAGGTCTGCCCCGTCCAGCTTGAAGCCGTCCACGCCGAAATCGCGGACGAGCCCGTCCAGCGTCTCCGCAAACCAGGCGTTGGCGTTCGGATGCGAGAAGTCGAGAAACGCCGAGCACCCGTTCCACCAGCCACACGCCTTCGGGCGCCCTTTCTCGTTGTACTCGCCCTCCCCCGGCGCGGCGGGGTTGGGTTCGAGCAGGAAGCCGCCCTTCTTCGGGTAGCCACGCACGTCGTCCGGATTCTGCCCCCAAGCAATCCGCCGAAACGCCGGAGTGTCCATGCCGACGTAGGGGCACATCCACAGCATGACCTTGAAACCCATGCGATGAAGCTCGTCGACCATCCCCTTCGGGTCGGAAAAGCGGTCGGCGTCGAACTTCCACACGCCGTATCCCGCCTGCCATGTGTCGTCGATCATCAGGACGCCGGGCTGGATGCCGTGGGCGACCATCGACTTCGCGTATTCGAGGATGTCCTTCTGGTTCTGGTGGTAAGTAAGCTCTATCCACGTGTTGAGCTGCGGGGACGTGAAGAACCTCGCGTCGGGAGCGCGGCCCGACGGCGGGAACCAGCGGCGCATCGCGTATCGGAACGCGCCTGCGAGGGTCTGTTCAGCGGCCGTCTCGACGACGACCGGCGAGTCGGCGTCCATCGTGATCGACCCGCCCTTGACGACGATCTTGGACTGCGCGTCGGCCCAGATCACGCGCCCCCTGTCGGAAAGAAGCATCGACGCGCACTGGTTCGAGTAGTTCCTCCGCCGGAGGTCGATCTTCAAGTCGGTCTTTGCCGTGAACGGCATGTTCGTCCCGAAGAAGTTCGACGCGCCCCACCAGTTCTCCCCCGGCTCCATATCGACCGTGAGAACGTCGGCGAAAGCCGCCAGCGAAACGGCGGTGGCTGCAAAGGCCATTGCAATGTTGTTCATGGTTTTGTCCCGTGTGACTGGTTGATAAATCCGAGGAATTCAAGTTTCTCGTCCGCGCCGAACACGCGCGCGCCAGTTCCCTGTGACTCGATCTCGGCGGCGTTGTCGTCGTGGATCTGGTCGAGACGGTCCGGATAGCGATGCACAAGTCCCTTGGTAGGCCGCCCATGGTAGCGGCAGATCGGCTCGCCTGCCGAAAGCCAGTCGTTCCCCTCCATCACGAAGCTTTTCCGCCAGTCGTTGAAAAGACGAAACAGCACGTCCTCGGAACGAGAGAAAGTATTGTTCTTCACCAAGAAGCCCTTAGTCGCAGCCGTCGTGTCGTAGAACATCAAGTGGGCCGCGTTTGGATTCCAGCGCTGGCGATGCCCCCAGCCGCTCCCCGCATCTCGAAAGGCATTTCCCTCGACAACGACGTTCTCGGTCACCGCGCCATTTCCCTGCTGCCAGTATTCATAGGAATACTCGCAGTTCCAGACCTCGTTGCCGCGCCAGACAATGTTCCGCTGCACGACACCGTCGCCGCTCGACTGGTTCGTAAGCCCCGCGTCCCAACATTCCCAGACGCGGTTGCCTTCCACGGCAACGTCCTCCGCCTCGCTCCAGAACTCGATTCCGTTTCCGTATCTGACGCCGTTGCCGAAGTTATCGAAGTAGAGATAGCCGCCGCCGATCCACGAAATGTCGCAGTTCCTGACGACGATGCGCTTCACGCCCGTTCCGCCGATTCCGTGGGCCGCAGAGTAGCGCAGCGCGAGCGAGTCGTAGACGACGTCGTGCATGCCGCTCTCGTCGATGCAATGCACCTTTTCGCACAGCTCGACGGACGAGAACCGCGAGGCCGGGTTAGCCCACGACCTCATGTGCACTTCAAACGTCTTGGGGTCGCACCAGAAATCAAGGTCGCGCCTGCACTCCTCCAGCTTGCCGCGCTTGAACGCACAGCCCTTTGCGCCGTGGTCGAAGACGACGTTGCCGATGTCGGCCGCAGCGCGCGTGACGGCGCACCACATGCCGCCGTCTTCCCGCCGCCAGTCCTGTCGCCGACTCCTGTCCCAGCTCGGCTGGATGACGGGCTTAGGCCCTTCGCCAAAGGCGCCGTACACAACCGGATGTCCCGGCTTGCCGCATCGCGGCAGAAGCTGTCCGCGCCAGACGCCGCCGCGGCGGAAAAGAACCTTCGATCCAGGCGGAATCTCCATCGCGTTCACCTCGTCAAGCGTCGTGCCGGGCTCGACCCGCACGACGTTCGTATCGTCGGCGGTGCGCGCATACGCCGCCTTCGACTCCGCCTCGGCAGCCGCCGACGACCGGCCGACCTTGAACTTCTTCACCCCCGCTTCGACAACCCACTCCCCAGAAGCGCCGACGCTCTGCGAAGAATGCGGCGGAAGCGTCTGTCCTTCGATGACCGCCGCTTCGTCAGAGGCGTTCAAGAGGGTCGCGGCGATCAGCGCTATTGACAACATGCCCATGTCACACGATCCTGTCGCCCCATACGGGCATCGCCACGTTCGCACCGAGCGGACGGAGGGCGTTGATGACGTGGCGCGGCTCTACGCGTTGAAACGACATCCAGGATTTCCGGTCTACCCTATTACCTTCAGCGCGCCGGTGGGGCAGTTGTCCGCGCAGAGATGGCAGTCCTTGCACACCGCCGTGGCACCAGGATTCTGGAATTCGGGCTTGATGACAGTCTTGAAGCCGCGCCCGACGAGCCCCAACAGGCCCTGCTTCGCCTCGTTCGCGCACACGCGCACGCAGAGGTTGCAAAGCACGCACTTGCGCTGGTTGCGCTCGATCGTGACGAGCTTCTGCTCCACGAAGCCGGGGTGGTAGTCGCCGTGCAGTCGCTTGCAGTCGGCCTGCAGCAGGTTCGCGTAGCGGATGAGCTTGCAGTCCTCGAAGTCGTGGCAGCCGCACTCCAGGCAGCGCTTCGCCTCCGCCTGGGCAGCCTCCGGCGAAAGTCCGAGGTTCACTTCCTTGAAGTCGTTGCGGCGCTCTTCCGGCGGGCGCTGCGGCATCTTCACGCGCGCGATGCGCGGACGGTCCGCAAAGTCCTTCTCGGTGAGCTCGCGCTCGGAGAGGATTGGCTTGACGGGCTTGTACTCGCCACCGCGCAGGTAGGCGTCGACAGCGAGCGCGGCCTCGTTGGCCTGCGCAATCGCGCCAATCGCGATGCCCGCACCCTTGTTGACAGTGTCGCCGCAGGCGAACACTCCCGGAAGAGTGGTGGAGAAATTGCCCTCGTCGGCGGCAATCGTGCCCTTGGGCGTCTGCGGCAGGTCCGCGAAGCCCTCGGGGTCGTTGCGCTGTCCGATCGCGGCGATCACGCTGTCGAGCGCGATCTCCTCGAACTTCCCGGCTACTGGCACGGGCTTGCGTCGACCGCGCTCGTCTGGCTCGCCAAGTTCCATCACCTGGAGGCGCATCCCGCACACCTTGCCGTCCTTGCCGAGGATCTCGTCGGGGGCGTAGAGGAACTTGAACTTGACGCCCTCCTCCTCGGCCTCCGTGATCTCGATGTCCTCCGCAGGCATTTCCTTGCGGGTGCGGCGGTAGACGACGAACACCTCCTTCGCGCCCACGCGCACAGCGGTGCGGCAGGCGTCCATGGCGGTGTTGCCACCGCCGACGATCGCCACGCGCTCGCCGATGTCGGGCTTCTCGCCCGTCACGACCGCCCTGAGGAAGTCGATGCCGCCCCACACGCCCTGAAGCTCCTCGCCCTTGACGCGCATGGCCGTCGATTTCCACGCGCCGTTCGCGACGACTACCGCGTCGAACCACGAGCGGAATTTCGCGAAGTCCGCGTCGCGCCCGATCTTGAAGTCGTTGACGAACGTTACGCCGAGCGCGGCGATGGCGTCGGTCTCGGCCTTGAGGATTGCCTTCGGCAGACGATACTCGGGGATGCCGTAGCGGAGCATGCCGCCCATCTCGGGCATCTGGTCATAGACCGTGACAGCATGTCCCCACTGCGCGAGCTTGAACGCGGCGGTGAGGCCGGCGGGGCCACCGCCGATGATGCCCACTTTCTTGCCCGTCGACGCAGCGACCTTGATCGGATGCTCGTTGCCGTCCTTGCGCACCTGGTCGGCGGCGAAGTACTTGAGCTGCGCGATGGAGATCGGCTCCTCCACGAGGTTGCGGCGGCACGCCTTCTCGCAGGGGTGCGGGCACACGCGGCCGATGGCGGCGGGGAGCGGGAAGGTCTCCTTGATCGTGGCGACGGCGTCAGCAAAGCGCCCCTCGGCGATTTCCTTCACGTACTTCTGGCAGTCCGTGTGGGCCGGGCAGTTGAGCTTGCAGGGACCCTGGCAGTCGCCGTCGTGGTCGCCCATCAAAAGCTCGAGCGCGAGCTTGCGCGTGGCGAGCGCCTTCTCGCTCTTCGTATGCACAACCATGCCGGGCGCGACCTTCGCGGAGCAGGCGCGGAGCATCTTGGGGCAGTTCTCCACCTCCACCACGCACACGCCGCACGCGCCGTAGGGGCCGAGTTCCTTCAGGTAGCAGAGGTTGGGAATCTCGATTCCCGCCGCCTTGGCCGCCTCGAAGATGGTGGTGCCGGCCGGCACGCTGACGGACTGGCCGTCGATTTCAAGGGTGATAAGTTCAGGTGTTTCCATGTCGTTCAACCTTTAACTTTCAACTTTCAACTCTCAACTTTCAACTTCAGCCAACGCTGACTGCGCCGAACTTGCAGGTGGCCACGCACTGTCCGCACTTGATGCACTTCACCGGGTCGATCACATGCGGCTTCTTCAGTTCGCCGGAGATCGCGCCCACGGGGCACTTCTTCGCGCACATCGTGCAGCCCTTGCACTTCGCGGGATCTATTTCGTATTTCTTCAGCGCCGCGCACTCGTGCGCGGGGCATCGCGTCTCGCGGATGTGGGCGTCGTACTCGTCGCGGAAGTAGCGGATCGTGGTGAGGACGGGGTTCGGGGCCGTCTGCCCGAGGCCGCAGAGCGCGCCTGCCTTGATGCCGTTGCAGAGTTCCTGCAGCAACTCCACGTCGCCCTCCCTGCCCTTGCCCTCGGTGATGCGCGTGAGGATCTCGTGCATGCGCTTCGTGCCGATGCGGCAGTGGACGCACTTGCCGCAGCTTTCCTTCGCGGTGAAGTCGAGGAAGAACCGCGCCATGTTCACCATGCAGGTGTGGGAGTCCATCACCACCATGCCGCCGGATCCCATGATAGCGCCGGTGGCGCCGAGCGCCTTGTAGTCGATGAGCGTGTCGAGCAGGTGCTCGGGGATGCAGCCGCCGGAGGGGCCGCCCATCTGCACGGCCTTGAACGTGCCGCCGTCGCGGATGCCGCCGCCGATGCCGAAGATCACGTCGCGGAGCGTGAGTCCCATCGGGATCTCGACGAGCCCGCCGCGCTTGATCTTGCCGGTGAGCGCAAACACCTTGGTGCCCTTGCTCGTCTCGGTGCCCATCGCCGCGAACGCGGCGCCGCCGTTGAGGATGATCCACGCGACGTTCGCGAACGTCTCGACGTTGTTGATGTTCGAGGGGGCCTGCGTGTAGCCCTTTTCCGCCGGGAACGGGGGCTTCAGGCGCGGCATGCCGCGGTTGCCCTCAAGCGACTCGATGAGCGCCGTCTCCTCGCCGCACACAAACGCGCCCGCGCCGGCCTTGATGCGGATGTCGCAGGAGAAGCCGCTGCCGAGGATGTTCTCCCCGAGGAGCCCGGCCTTCTTGGCGGCCGCGAGCGCCTTTTCGAGACGCACGATCGCGAGCGGGTACTCGGCGCGCACGTAGACAAACGCCTTGGTGGCGCCGATTGCGTAGGCAGCAATGAGCATGCCCTCGATGAGGGAGTGCGGATCGGACTCGATCACCGCGCGGTCCATGAACGCACCGGGGTCGCCCTCGTCGGCGTTGCAGATGAGATACTTCTGGTCGCCCTTGGCGTTGCGGGCGGCGTTCCACTTGAACCAGGTGGGGAAGCCCGCGCCGCCGCGCCCGGCGAGGCCGGACACCTTGATTTCGGCAATCACGTCCTCCGGCGTCATCGTCAGCACTTTGCGAATCGCCTTGTAGCCGTCCACCGCCTCGTAGGCCGCGATGTCCTCAGGGTCGATGAGGCCGCAGTGCCTGAGCGCGATGCGCGTCTGCTTCTCAAGAAACTCCTTGTCGTCCGCCGAAATCTCCAGGTCCTTGACGCCAGAAAGGTCGCCGGACGCCGCGGCCTTGTAGATCCGCTCCGCGTCCTTCTCCTGCACGCGGACGAGTCTCGCGAGCAACGGTTCCCCGTTCCCACCCCGCATTGAGCCGCCTTCGGCGCTCGCTTCGCTCGGGGGATACGTTCCCGGTTCCCCATACACGTCCACGATCGGCTCAAGGTAGCACATGCCAATGCAGCCGGTGATACCGACCCCGACTGCGCCGTCCGCGTTGAGCTTCTCCACGGCCGCGCGCACCTTGCGCGCGCCGGCGGCGATGCCGCAACTTCCTTCTCCAAATACGAGTTTCATTTCGACGCCTCCCTGATCTTGCGCACGATGTCCTTGGCCTTGGCTGGCGTGAGGGAGCCGTACGTGTCCTCGTTGATCATCATCACGGGCGAAAGCGAGCAGCAGCCGAGGCAAGCGACCGTCTTGATGGAGAAGAGCCCGTCGTCGGTCGTCTCGCCGTCACCCACGCCAAGTTCCTCCACGAGCGCCTTCTCGATGGAGTCTGCGCCGTTCACGTGGCAGGCCGTGCCCTTGCAGAGAAGGATGAGGTTCTTTCCCACGGGCTTTAAGCGGAACTGCGTGTAGAACGTCGCCACGCCCATCACCTTGGCGGGGCTGTTTCCCGTCTTCTCGGCGATGGCGTACAACACGTCGGTCGGCAAATAGCCGTAGATGTCCTGCGCCTTCTGCAGGATCGATATGAGGGCGTGGTCGTCGCCGGCGAACGCCTTAAAGACAGGCGTCAACAACGACAAGTCGCTTTTTTCGCAATTTGCGCACATTATGTATTTCTCCAACTATCCCCGCGACGACCTGCCGCGGGACTTTTCAGAATAGTTGAGTATTATACCAAAATGCGGGCAGGATTGCGACGGCCCGTCAAGGCGTCGAGTCTTCGATCCTATTTCAGGACCTACCCCAGGAGGCGATTACATTTCCTCGAACTGGTCCTTGCCAACGCCGCACATTGGGCAGGTCCAGTCTTCGGGCAGGTCCTCAAAGGCGACCCCATTGTTGTTTTCGGGGTCGTAGACGTATCCACAGACCTTGCATACGTATTTCTTCATCGTCGTGTTCCTTTCTTAAGAAATCATTCACAGAACCAGATCAGTCCTCGTCTTTTTCGTCTTCTTCGGCCGCGGCCTTAACCGTCGACGCAGTGGTCTCTGACGCGTCGACAATGGCATTCAGCGCATCGAGGAGAACAGAAACGTCCTCGTGGCGGCTTTTCTCCATGGCGACAAGCGCCTTGTGCGTCTCTTTGACGAAGTAGAGAATCGCCAAAAAGGCCAAGAACATCAATACGCCGAGAACGACGAAGAAGACGGCGGCTACCGCCAGAAGTACGCTTACAGTATCCATATGTGGACAGAATACTACCATAAGCCGCCGCAGATGTCAAAGCGCCAGGGGCCTGTTTCTCAGCTACTCCGCAAGAACTGCGACGGAAACGGATGCGGCCTCGCCCGCCTCGGTGGCGCAAGTTATGACATGCTCGCCAGGGGTCATCTCCGCGGCAAATGCGCCGCGCCCGACAGTCTCGCCTACGGGCGCACCGTCGACAAACCACCAAAGACGCGTGCCGGGCGGCACTTCTCCGACTTGGCAGCAAATGCGCTGCTCAAGCGAGCCGGACACGAGATGGAACTGCGCACCGTCCTCGGGCTTTACGAGAGAGAGCGTCGGACGGCTCTCCTCGATCTGCTTCCCGTCTGGCCCTCGCCGGTGAACATTGCAAAGCCGAGGGGAGCTTCGTCCGCGAATCATCCTCCCCTCCTCCGTCTCGGGGCAGTCAGGCGAAGCGGGAAGCCCTGTCTTCTTGCAGACGACGCACTTCACCACGCCCTCTGGCTTTTCAAACCATGGGGCAGTGCCGCTCGGATAGAGCTGGCGCATGACGCTCCACGCGACAGGCGCCGCAGCCTTTGCACCTACGACGCTCTTGTCACCGAAGCCGCCTGTCTTATGCCCGCACCAGACACCAACAACAAACTCAGGATTCCACGCGACCGTCCATGCGTCACGGTAGGCGCTCGACGTGCCTGTCTTCCACGCGAAGCGCGGCGTCGCGACATCTGCGACATGCCCGAGGGCCGCATGGGAGCGCTCATCGCCAGAGAGCATATCGGAGACGAGGTAGGCGCACGCGGGCGCAAACCGTCCGTCGCCACCGCGAGCGAGAACGCCGTATGCGCGGACGAGCTCAAGGAGCGAGACTTCGACATTCCCGATTGCCATTCCAAGACCAAACGACGCGACATCTTCAGTGACGCGCCCGAAGCCGAGGGCGCGAAGCTCTTCTGCAAAGGACTCGACTCCGACTTCGTCGAGAAGACGAACGAACGGAACATTAAGCGAAAGGACGAGAGCGTCGCGCACGGTGACGAGGCCGCGATACCTGCCGTCGAAGTTCGCGGGCCTGTAGCCCTTGAACGAAATGGGCGAGTCGACGAGGCGACGCTCTGGCGTCGCGAGCCCTCGTTCCATCGCAAGCGCGACAAGAAACGGCTTAAGCGTCGAGCCCGCGGGCCGCGGCGATACGGCGGTGTTTACCTGCCCGTCCTTGCCGTCGAAATAGTCGCCGCTACATGCCATCGCGACTATCTCGCCTGTCGCGGGCTTCATCACGACGACAGCAGACGAAAAGCCGCCCTTCTCCGCCGCCGCAGAGACCGCGTGCTCGCACAAAAGCTGGATGTCAGCGTCAAGCGCCGTCGTCACATCCACTCCGCCTCGACCGCCGCGAAGCCCATGTTCCGAAATGTACCAGTCGCAAAAATGCGGCGCGAGAAACGGCCTCGGCGCGCGGCGGACTTCCGGCTCGACCGAGCGCGCCCCCTCGAGCTGCTCGTCAGTGATGTCCCCAAGCACCCGCATCCTCTCGAGGACATAGTCGCGCCGTTTGAACGCCCGTGCATGGCGCTCGGGGCTCCCCCATCTGTCGGGGCGGAAGCGCGTCGGTGCCTGAACCATTCCTGCAAGCATCGCCGCTTCCCCAAGCCCGAGTTCCTTCGTGCTTTTGCCGAACCAGCCCTGTGAAGCCGCCTCGATGCCGACAAAGTTCGAGCCGAAGGGGGCGCGGTTCAGATATTGCGAGACAATCCACTCCTTCGACTTTGCGCGCTCCATCTTGACGGCCTTGACCGCCTCCTTCCACTTCCACCAAAGATTCTTCGGGTGGGGTTTAAGAAGCCGCACCGCCTGCATTGTAATCGTCGACGCTCCGGAGATGCGCCGCCCGCAACTGACATTCTGCCACATCGCGCGAAGGACGCTCATCGGCCTCACGCCGTGGTGAGACCAGAACGAGCTGTCCTCGGCCGCGACGAGCGCTTTCACGATCCAGTCGTCGGGAGAGGCAACATAGAACGGACGACAGTCGACATCGCCGGGGCCAAGCGTCACACGCAGAATCCTGCCCGACGAATCGCGAAGTATCGTGCCACCGGGATATTCGTCCGAGCCCTCGTCGCTCCAGCCGATGAAGATCCACGACGCAACGAGAAACACCGCCGCGAGCGCGGCGACGATGCGGGCAAGAAATACGATTTTCCTCTTCACGCCCTATACTCGCCGCAAAAAGGAAAATCTGACATGTCGCATCGCCCTTCGATGCAATCGTCATGGGTTGTTCAGCGCGTTCTTGATGGCATTTGTCACACCAATAAAATAGGCGTTCTGCTCCGACCAAGAATTGGTGCACGACAAAACATATAGCGCGGCGGCAAGGCGGTTCGTGCTGGATTCGTAGCCCGGCAGGGAGGCGACTCCTGGCAGGGACGGTGGCTCATACGGCTCGTCCACCGGCTCGGGATCGTCCGGCGGACGCGTGGGCACAACCGTTGGCGCCTCTTCGCGCGGGGCGTCAAGGTCGAGATCGAACACGTTGGGTATGTCCGCCCAAGCAAACACCGCGGCGACAATTGCTACGCATACAATTGCTATCTGTTTTAGTTCCCGCATAAACAATTCCATTATTGATGGATGGGATTTATGAACAGACTTAATTCGACCCAGAATTGCCGATGTCTCCACAATACACTTCCAACAAACTTGCCTCAGTCTCGGTAAGTCCAGCCCGCTCAGTAACGTTGGAAACCATTTCTTGTCGCTCCGCATCGGTGAGCCGAGGCAAGATCACAGACGGAAAACTTGAAAGCACTATGTTTGAAATCCCCGGAATCGCATACTCCACCGCCCTACATTTGCCGCATCGCCCTTTTTCATCGGCAAGCGCGGCATAATACGCAGCATAATCTTCGTTAGTCAAAAACGCAAACCTTGCCGCACGGGTTGTATCTTCCGAAAGCGATTCTCTCAAGCCCTTTAGCGTTCCATAGTAATTCGCCACGGAAAGCCAACATTCTGCCGAGCTTGCAATTTCGGGAATGCTCGCCCCTGTTCCTATCATGAACCTCTTTTCGCCAGTCCACGCCTCAAACGTGGCGTCTGGGCACGCATACGCCACCATATTCGTAAACCAACCACACATCGTGTCGCCACAAGCGCCTTGTTGCCGCATCTCCGACAGTGCAGAAAAGACTGCTGCGCGATATTCTCTCGAAGATGTCCCCCAGACGTTTGACGTCATGTCCAACACAGAGACATCATTTGTTGAACACAGCGCCGACAGCGTAAAAAATCCACATAATATCGCAAATGATTTTTTCATGGGATTATCCTTGTTAGGCTGAAAATATTATTCGTAGTCCGTTCTCCGCAATATCCGAACTTGAAAACGCGGACAGTTCCATTAGCATCAAGTTCAAATCGCTGGTCGGCATGGTAAAACACATTCGTCACACCTTCATCGTGTCTACCTCGCCAAGCGACGGGAATTGGCCATGTAAACGAACCGCCATCGCCCCACGGAGGCGCAACATATCCAGCTGCAACATGATCGATGTATTCATTCCCATATCCAACACCGCCCCAATTTCCGCCCCCACGCTTGCCATGGTCGAGTTCATCGGATCTATCGGGCTGTGCATAGTATCCTATGGCATTTGTCGCCACAAGAGGTATTTCAATGGTCTCAATGGCATAAAAGGACACATTGGTAGGCACAAGTCGATTATGAAACGTCATCTCAAATATGCCAGCATAACCGGCAAACTCGTAAGCATTTGTCTCAACACTCTCCACCACCATGCCTTGCGGCTCAATAATGGAAAACGGGACATTGCACGTCGCTTCGCCAAGCGACAGAGCGACATTTGAGACATCCTGCGTATACGGCGCATAATATGGCAACATCCCATCTACAGAAGACAGAAATTCTCCACTTGTCGCTGATGACGCTATTTGTATATCGCGAGGTCTATAATAAAATATCACCGACTCTCCAACTCCAAGGGTGTTTCGACAACGCTCTTTCGGCTCTTCCGAAACTGCCAGATGCCAGACATCAGCCACCGTTAGTGCTACGCTGTCGCTCGCATCCATGTCACCGCCTACTGACACAAACGACCCAAGGAATACAACATCGCCACAGGTTTCACTTGCAACAAGCCCCTCCACTCGAAAAGCTCTTGAAAAATCACTGGTTATGGGCCACTGGCAAGGCAATGTTATGGTCGTACCGGTGACATCGTCCTTTAACAAAACCCTTTCTGCATTTTGCACGCAATCTAAACACAATATCCCGTTCGTCTCACGATCTACAGTCATGCTCAGACTTAGCAATCCTGATACGGCGTTGGTATATATATTCGTATAAACAAGAATAGTATCGGGGGCATCCAGCGACAAATGCACCTGCGGCGTATCGTTCGTGCCGTAGGTAAAGTTATCGAGGTAGGAATTGAGCTCGTGATCGCCAATCGTCGCCGTAACGGAAACGCTCGCCTGCGCCCAGCTCGGCATCGAGTCGACAGTTATCTGCGTCGTCTGCGCGTTCGGAGAATGGACAGTCAGGCCGTCAGAGGCTGTCCAAAGATATGAAGCGACCGGCAGCTGGCGGCAGTCGACGAAGTTGGCGGTGAAGGTTTGCGTATCGTTCTCAGGCCCTATATGCGACACATCTGGCGAGCCGAAGAAAAACGGAAGCCACCACGCGCGGCCAAGCGCATATTCCGTCTGCGGCTCGTTCCCATACCCGCCGTCGACGGTCCATGTGCGCGTCGCGTCGCCGGGCGAAGAGCGCTGCCCCCCACGCACGACGCCCCGCGTCTGCGGCACGTCGTCGACTGCGGAATATGAAACATTCGTCATAAAAGGAATTATACCATATTCATAATCAATCCCCTTCTCCAAAAGAAAAACGTATTCGCCAGCATTGGTGACCGCGACCGACAAGTCGCCGACAACGAGCTGAACCGTCTCTGGGGGATCGACAGGTATCGTTACCGTGAATTTGTAGAGCCCGTTTGTGAGGCCAACGCCGACTTGCTGATCGACCCATTGCGGATAGCCGACGGCAAGTATCTCCGTCGCGTTTGTAAAGTTCGCCGTCACCCATTCCGCGTCCTGACCGAAACCGTCGTGGGGGAATGGAAGCTCGCGCGGCAAAAGTGCCGCGACGCCGTTTGTCGTAACCGAGACGTCGCCATTGCGGAAAAGCTCAAGCTCGGCAGAGACAAGATTGTTCGTGTCGCGGTTGATCGCCGCGGCATCCCATACAAAGCGGTAGGAATTTGACGGCGTGAACTCGTAGTCGAATGTCGTGAGCCCGCGCACGATCTCGAACGGTACGCCAGCCGAGGCAACAGCGTTTGTGTCAAATGGCGCAGCCCAAATCTGTCCGCATGAAACAACCTCAACGCCGGAAAGATGGTTCGTGCCCCATGGAAACACCCAGCCAGCCTCCCCGAAGTCCAGCCAAAACGAATCCTTCCACGCACCGCGAATGTTCCAGTTCGCGGCCTTGCGCTGTGCGAAGTTGTTTTGGACAGGATTAACAAGATTAACAGGATTCAGAGAAGAGGGTGTGTGGAGCAGCGCCCCAGACAATCCTGTTAATCCTGTAAATCCTGTCAAGGAAACTCCCCCGTGCTGCATCTGCGGCAAAGGCGAATTCATGTTCGGCGGCACGCTGTTCGTCTTGTCGCCGCCGATGAGAATGCCGATCAGAAGGAACGAACAGACGGCGAAGCGGCCAAACGCGGTAAGTGACCGCCAGATGGAAAGCATCCGCGCGAAGGTGTCGCGGGCCAGACGCGACTGGAGCGCAAGCAAGGCAAGCGAAGCCGCAAACCCGCATAAGGCAAGGCGCATCAGCACAGTCTGGAAGATCGCCGCCATGTCACCTGATCCTCAGCTTTAGCGCGTCAATCGAAACCTTGCTCTCTACGCGAACGATTTCGGCGCCGCGCGAGACGACGCGGGCAAGGTTCCAGTCGGGGTTGAAGCATGTCGGCGACACGACCGACGGGAACACCGATGATGCCAACGACTTCGCCACGCGGTCTCGGCTTAGGTATAGCGTCACGTCAAGACGCTGGGCCGTTCCCTCAACGCGGCACGCCGTGTTTGCGCGCCTGTCGCGCCAGAACCACTCCCCGCAGTCCCAGCCGACGCAAAGCTCCCCCTCTTCGACCCCAAGCACGCCGTCCTCGTTCGCATCACGGCCAAACACGACCTCAAGACTGTTGCTCACCGCCGCATCGCGCTCAATTGTCAGCGTCCATTTGTTGTCCGTAGGCGATCCTGTCGAGAACACGACATTCGTCTCAACCTCGGCGAACGGCCGCACCGCCTCCGGCAGCGACGATACGACAACCCTCGCCCCCGCAAAAGCGGAGAACGCGAGAAACGCCACCATCAAAATCGCCGCGCCGAACTTCATGCGAGTATTTTACCATATTCCGGAGAAATCCGTCATCGACACAAAGCCCAAGCCGTTTGCGGAATCGTCAGCGCCGACAATAATGTGATCTATCAACTTCAACCCCACGAGTTCCGCACCTTCGTTGAGCCGAACGGTTGCTTTGTAATCGTCCCTGCTTGGTGTCGGATCGCCTGATGGGTGATTATGGGCGACAATGATTTCTTCCGCACCAGCCATCAATGCTTCTCGGAAGATTGTACCTGCGTCAATCGTCGTAGTCCCGTCCTCATGCCCAACGGACACGAGAATCGGCTTTGCAAGCAGCTTACCATTCGCGTTGAGGGGCAGTACAAACACCCGCTCTTCCTTTTGCACCTTCGGCAACTCCGCCCGAACAATCGCAGCAGCTTGCGCGGCAGTTTCGATGACATTTACCATCATATCATTACTCAACGATCTCAATCCACGAGGAATCAAACTTGATTGCTGCCAAGAAATCAGCTTTGTTCAATTTTGGCGGCTTCTTAATGCGTAATTTCAGGCGATTGTCTGGCGCAGTAGTGGAAATCGTAAACTGTGAACCATGTGGTTGCCACGTAAACTTCTTTTTATCAGTCGCCCGCTCATATCCTTCAAGATTATCATGAGAATTCCACTCCCAGTAGTAATCCTCAGGGATGAATCGCAATGCTTCCTCCTCAAACACCGAAATCGTCTCCAAGCCTTCGCCTTTGACGAGAACGACCGTTCGAGTTGTTGCAAACTTCTTGCGAACTTCGGTTATCCGTCCATTCCAAATACCAAGGATCATTCCACCAAGCTGATTTGGGTCCTCTGCATGGACATTCTCGATATCAAATGAATAATCCGGCGAATTGCGTCCACTGATCAGGCGGATGTTGCGAACCGTGAACGGGTTGTTGTTTTTCACGGTTTTTGCGCTCCATGCCATCTGTTTCAATTGCACATCGTCCAGACCCACGTTTGATGGGGTCCACTTCGCGCCGATACATCTGGCAAATATCTCCTCCCAATCCTCCCCCTCAATCTTTGGAATCTCGCGCGTGGCGAGCAGATAAACAATTTCGCGCCCCAATGCAAGAGCAAAGCCCTTTGGGAACTGCCCCAATGGGTACTCAGGCTGGTACTTTTCCACCGATTTCAACTTTGGAGAATTATCACTCATGGCAAGCTCGGATTAAAGGTTAGGAAGTTGTTCTACAACACGCTCTGCTACGGCGCGTATAACTGGCACCGCAACGCTGTTGCCAGTCTGATGCTTGATTTGACCATAATTTACAACGATCCTAAACTCATCAGGGAAGCCCTGAATTCGCAACATCTCCCGCGGCGAGGGACGACGTTCATCGTTTATGAGAATATAGTTTGCCGACGCTCCAGCCCTGAGGGCACACGAATATGAGTGCGGCGTAATCGTTCCCGCTACATTTTCATGCGATATGTAAGGCCTTGGGAAGTTTTTGTCTTTAATCCTCTGTAATCGGCTTGCGCGAATAGCCGGACGGACACGCAACGACCTATCGTTTTCAGCTTCGCTGTCAATGATGTCTGCAACCGTCTTACGCTGGCTGATTGGGATCGGCGGAGGGAATTCGAATGCGACAGGCTTGCGGAATCCGCAGATGATTATTCTTTCGCGTTTTTGCGGGACGCCATAGTCAAGTGCGTTCAATACCTTGTAGTGTACGTCATATCCTGCATTCTGCAAATGCGATAATATCACCCTAAATGTCCTCCCGCCATCGTGTGCAGTCAGGTTACGCACATTTTCAAGCATGAACGCCTTTGGCCTCTTTTCTATCAGTATCTTCTCAATGTTGAAGAAAAGCGTACCTTGCGTCTCATGCTTGAAGCCCTCTTTGTCTCCGATAATGGAAAACGGTTGACATGGAAACCCTGCGAGCAAAATATCAAAATCAGGTATGTCGGCAGGATCAATCTTCTGAATGTCGCCAAATGGCTCTTCTCCAAAATTGCTGTAATAGGTCTTCGCAGCTTCCTTGTCCCATTCTGACGAGAAAACACACTTGCCGCCAAGTGACTGATAACCAAGGCGAATGCCACCTATGCCTGCAAACAAATCTATGAAAGTGAACTTGCCCTTTTCAGGCGCGGGGAAAGGCACATCAGGTTTCAAACTATCGCAATTTGGCAATTCCCAAAGTGCCATTTGATAAGCGAGTTCGCACACGCGCAACTGCTCCGGTCGCAACTTGGTAATGATTTCTGGCAGACGCTTTGCAAGATCTGGGTCGTGGCGGTCCGGCGACTCGAGATACGCCTTGAGCTGCTTCCGCACATTGGGCGCGGTCGCAAAATCAGCCGTGCGGATAATGACACGCTCGACGTCTTCGGGAACTTCTCCTTTGTGTCGGTACTTGTACTCCGTCTTGAAGAGAAGATATTTGTCTCCGTGCGCTTTCCCCTTGGCGGGATAGCCGTAGCCGTCGATCAGTTCCTGGCGCGTCTTGACGCCGACGAACGACGCCTTGTAGTTTCGCTGATCCTTCTTGCCCTTGAACAGCCAAAGTTCCGTTATCTTTGCCGCATCGTCCGCACTTATCTTGTCGGCGTTCAAGATCGGATAGTTGTACCACCCATGCCACTTCTTCAGCTGGTCGCCCTTGTATGTTCCGACAAGGACAATACGCGACACCTCGGACGCAACTTGTTGCGCCTCTTTCGTTTTTCTCGAGTTCTTTCCGGCTGCCATCTTCAAGTCTCATTCGCGCGCTTTAACGCAAGAGACTTGGAGAGGATTCTTGGCAAACAAAAATGCGTGCCTTGTCTATCTCTCTCCGCTGTAGGCCTTGGCGTGCCCGAATGTGAAAGAGACGACAAGGACACGCAAGACGGATAAACCGCCTGCGTGACCTCGCCAAACTCCGTTCACATTCTTAAACCGCCAAGTTTACAGCGGAACGTCGTTTGCGTGTCAACGCAAAAATCTTATCGCCTTATCGGGATTTCTCCCCCGCATCGGCTGTTTCCCGCAAGGCCACGCGGTCCGCGAGAACGTCTATATTATAGCAAAAAATCAGCGCGGCGAATCTGCCGCGCAAAAATCAGACATTGTTACTGCTGGTGTTTGACGTGAGATTATGGTGCGGACGAAATCGCGGCAGATTTGCCGCGGGAAAGCGGTCGCCTCGGAGAGGCGCCCCTACCAAGGCGGCGCGACGGATTTGCACCCCGCATTGAGCTCGCCTTCTGCGACTCCGCTTCGCTCCGGGGGATACGCGGCGTGGCTAAGCGAGCTGACGGAACGTCGGCGAGCGCAGAAACTACGAAGAAAAACGCGCCTTATGGAAGGTGAGGCAAGGGACGAGGGGGCGAGTGCCGAACTGAGCGACATGCGGCGACGCGGTTCGTCGGATGCGCGGTGAGACACGTCGCAAGGCGAGGAGGTGTATTCGCCGACGAAGCATTGCGGCGCGTATCGCCGCGAAGACGACGGGAGCGGCGGCGCAGGGAGCGGGAGAGAGGCCGAGCCACCGAGCACCGCGCCGAACTCCCGAGGGTGCCATGCGCGGCTTTGTTTCGGGCCGGAGCCGGGCGGAACCTTTCTGGGCGCGGCGGATTCGACAGGACCGCGGCCCGACGGCGTATATGTATACGCCAAGCGGCCGCGTGGACGGAGAAGCCGCCCGCTCAGAAAGGCGAGCACGGTTGCCCGAAACAAAGCCGCACGTTGACAGGCAAACCAGCCCAGCACTATAGCCGTTATACGGTCGCCAATAGGTCGTTGCGCCTAAGCGCGCGGATCGCGTCACAGTCTAGCGTATGCCCCGCGCGATAGGAGACTACCGTCCCGACAAAGCGGGAAGAGCCGCCGATAAGCGCGATGGCCGCCATGAGATCAAGCGTCGCGCGGTGCCAGACTGGCTCAAGGAACTTGTCTCCGACAGGGAAGCGCGGCTCGGTGTAGAACTTGCGCTTGCCGTGGATAAGGATGTTCCTATCATTGTAGCCCCAGTTGCGCGTAGCAGCAAAAAGCTTTCCAATCGTCTTCGCGAGGATGTACTGACGGCGCGTCGCGTTCGTCCTGGCGAGGGCCGCGTAACGGAACGTCTCGGGTGTCACGTCGAAGAGAATCCTCTGGTTGCCGATGACCGTATTCCACGAGATGCCG
>Ga0310786_10001308_pt1 | contig 39935 bp, 39 predicted proteins | sample AusTroGonzalo_MG_FD_203881 | JGI IMG/M metagenome (GOLD analysis project Ga0310786, IMG submission 203881) | Bovine rumen microbial communities from tropical cattle in Woodstock, Queensland, Australia - Gonzalo_03 (v2) (version 2) | ecosystem: Host-associated > Mammals > Digestive system >... | reverse complement strand
CACGAGAATCAAGTGGTTGGCAAAGCTCTGCTTTCCTTATTACCAACAGGAATGCAAGGCTTAGAATCCCAGAAAGTGCCGTTGGACTCAGAATCCGGTTCAACGTACCAAGCGGAACGGTGATAAACACTCCTGTCACACTTGAACCCGTAGTTATGTCAAGCAAATCAAACGATGAGCTTGAAAATTTATATGTAAACGTGCGGGCCGATGTTGATGATGTGCAGATTGTTGCCCGGCGAAATTCAAGCGAAATCAATGGATTCAATTTCCACGACCTGATCCCTAGTGCCACAGATGATCTTGTTACAAATGGCATAACATTTACGCCTCTTGGCGGAAATGTGTATGCTGTAAACGGCACTGCGACCGATAACGCGTATTTTAATCTTCTTTCGTCTTCTGCGCCGATCCCTGTGGGGTTGGAGCCGGGAACCGCACGCACACTGATGTTTGAGTCCGATGGTACTGTTAAATTTCAGATTTACATGCTCAGAAATGGGTCATTGTCCGCGTTTTTGAGCGAATCAGAATCCGGGGCTTATGTGTTTACAGTTCCATCCGATGCTACCGGGGCCTTAATTAGGCTCAGGGTTGACTCTGGAACAACCGTGAATGACGCTAGAGTGTCACTTTCGCTCAGGTCATCAAATCTACACCATTACATTACGCCGCGAAAGTACGTAGCGTTTGGCGATTCCATAACGGTTGGGGCTGTCTGGAGTCCCACGGCAGGCACGGCGGCGCATCGTGTTAAACGGGAATGGACACTCCCCGCACGCATCGCACTGGCTACTGGTATGGTCAACGCGTTTGAAAATCGTGCAGTTGGTGGAGCGGGGTATATAACCAAAGTAAACGGGGAAAACATTGTTGACATTATTAAGGCTTTTGATTTTTCAAATGTAGAGCTCGTTACCGTAATGGGTGGCGGCAACGATAAGCTTAAAGCGGCAATATCGTTGGGAACTTCTGCCGCAACTGCGGGAGATGGGACTATATGCGGAGCGATCAAAGAAATCATCGATTGGTTCAGGACGAATCACCCTAAGATCCAGTTGATTTTTATCCAGCCTACACCTTCGGGAATCCCTACAGGGAGCGACAACTGGAGCACTAGCGGCGCGGGCGGTTGGTCGATGAATGACTTTGATACTCAGGTGTCGCTGCTGTGCCATAAAAACCATGTAGGGTACTGTAATTGGTGGGAATGCACCTACTGCGATACGTGGAATATAAGAAACATTGGATATAGTGGGAATGTTGGCCCCAACTATACGCACCCCGTAGTAGACTTCGACTACTGTATCCTCGGGGACTTTATCGCGGGAAAAGTATCAGCGCTCTACCATAGTTACACCTAAAAACACTTCGAGTCCGCGCATGGCGGACTCGACGAAGCAATTGGAAAGGAGACTGGTGTATGACGCAGAGGATCGGACAGGCCTACGGCGGCGACAGCGAGAACCGCCCCGGCGACCAGAGCGGGGGCGAGGTGCGGGTCTCTGCATGGGTTACCTACGCCCGGGGCTGGAACTACGTGCTGCGGGCAAAGGACAGCGCGGTGGCTGAGCGCATGGCGGCCTTTTGCGAGGCGGCCTGTGACAATGACTGCATCGGCTACTCCCTGCCCCGGCGCAACAGCCTCCGGGACGCGGCGCGGGCGGCGGGCTGGGACGCGGCCAAGATCACGACGCCCTGCGACTGCGATTGCAGCAGCCTGATGGCCGTCTGCGCGGAGGCCGCCGGAGTGGACATGGCCGGGGCCTACACTTCCGGCAACGCCCCCTGGACGGGCAACATGGCCCAGCAGTTCGCCGGGACCGGGGCCTTCGCGGTGCTGACGGAGGACAAGTACCTGCGTACACCGGACTGGCTCCGGCGCGGGGACATCCTGGTCAACAGCGCCTGGCACACGCTGATGGTACTGGACGACGGGGCCGAGGCGCGCTCCGCCGTCCGGGTGGGGGACACGCTGTGCTACGAACCCGGCGGTGGGGTGCATTTCGCGCCCGGCGACGGCGCGGAACCGACGCGCTTCCGGGAGTTCGACGGGCCGGTCTACCCCGCAAAGGTGGTGATGGTCGCGCCCGGCACGCCCCGGCCCTATCTGGTGCTGATGGAGGCCCAGACGGTCTGCGGCTGGGTGGCGGGGGAGAGCCTGTCCAAACGCCGGACCCACACCGTCCAGACCGGGGACTCCATGTGGGGCATCGCCCGGCGCTACGGCACGACCATGGAGGCGATCCGGGCGGCCAACGGGATGAAGAGCGTGTTCGACCCGATCTATCCTGGGGACAGGCTGTTGATCCCGGTGTGAGTGCTGCATACCAAAATCAAGGAGGACGAGAGATGGATGATAAGCTGTACATGGCCGGTTTCACGGCGATCTTTGCCGGGCTGGCGGCGTATTTCCGGGAGCTTGCCGCGCCAGTGGTGATCCTGGTGATCGCTATGGTGTGTGACTATCTGACCGGCATGGGCAGGGCCTGGGTGCGGCGGGAGCTGGCATCCCGTGTAGGGATCGTCGGCATTGTAAAAAAGGTCGGGTATCTGATCGCCGTGGCGGTGAGCTGCTGCGTGGATTTCGTGGTGCAGTACGCGGCGGAAAAGACCGGGGCGGACTGGTCTGGGGTGTATGTGTTCGGCCTGATCGTGACAATCTGGCTGATCCTGAATGAGTGCATCTCCATTCTGGAGAACCTGGAGGGGATCGGGACGCCGCTGCCGGGGTTTTTGATTAAGCTGCTCCACCGATTGAAGCGGTCGGCGGAGCAGCAGGGGGACGCTGCGGCGGGAGAGGAAAAGGACGATTAGGAGAGAGGCCGGGGGTGACTCCGGCCTCTTGGACGACGGCGCGCCATGCGGGGTGCAGGACGGGAGCGGCGGAAGGCCGGGGATGGCGTTGTTTACCGGGGCGGCGGCGCGCCGGGGTCGGCGCGCCCTACAGCGGAAAGCCGGGGGTATCCGTGTTGGTCTCTGGGGACGCCGACAGGAAAAGGAGGAAGCGCGATGCTGAGGGACGCGGAATTGAGTTTCCCGGATCTGAACGGGAGCGGAACGACGGACGAGAAGCTGAGGATGGTGCAGAATTATCTCTTCCAGCTGCTGGAGGCGCTGCGGTACACGCTGCGCAACCTGAACATGCGGGACAACTTCAACCAGACGGAGCTGGCGAGCTGGGTGGGCGAAAACATCCAGGCGGACACCATCATCAGCAATACCGTCATCACCAACGAACTGTATGCAGACTACGGGGCCATCGCGGACCTGGCGGTGGACGAGCTGCGGACGGATTATCAGCGGGCCCGGCGCTATCTGGACGGGGACAGCTCCAACCTGGACTACATCCACATCCACGACGAGGAGATCAACTTTATCACTGCAGTTGTGATGGAGGCGGACGGTGTGCCGCTGACGGAGCAGCTGCACCACGGGGCGCGGTATTTCTGGTGGCGGGACGCGGACATGGAGGAGATGACCAGCCTGAAGGACACGGGGATGCCGGTCATGGTGTACCGGTATACGGAGTACAACAAAGGCAAGATCAGCTTTGTGCAGGAGCTGGGGCAGACGGTGATCGTGCTCAAGCTGGGAACGGGAACGGATGCCGGAGGAGTGCGGGGGACGCTGAGGATCAGCAAGGGCGTCAACGGGGCCAACATCACATACCACGCCAGCGGGCAGGGCGTGGCCAGCCTGAGCCTGGCAGAAGACGGGAGCGGAAACAGTTGGGCACACCTGGGCGCGCGAAGCATGGGACTGACCAGCCTGTTTGAGCCACCGAGAATTGAAATCTATGATGGCACGGTCTGGGAGCTGTGGCCGGGGGAACTGCGGTATTACAGCGCCGCGCATGAGCTGCTGGGGACCGTTCCCATGATACCGGCGGGAGGTGGAACATGATGCTGCCGAAACTGAATCCCATCGGGCCGAAGAAGTCCGTGCAGGTGCAGTTTAAGGGGCTGGATCACACAATCGGCGCGCCGGACGGGGCGATCTGGGCCATGAAAAATCTGTGCAGCGACCATTTCCCGGTGCTGTCCACCCGGCGGAAGCGGCGGGTGGTGCAGACGCTGGAGGACCCCGGCGGCGTCTACTGCCATGAGAGGCTCCTGCTGGTGGACGGGACGGAGCTGTACTACGACGGGCAGGTCGTGGGCAGCGTGACGGACGGGAGAAAGCGCTTCGCGGCGCTGGGCGATTTCATTTTGATATTGCCGGACAAGTTGTGCTTTGACACACAGACCTGCGAGCTGACGCCGCTGGAGCGGCGCTGGAGCGGGGCGGCGATGACCTTCGGGGCAGGGACCATCTACGGCGAGGCGGCGGCGGCGAATACCATCACGGCGGCGGGCGTGGACTGGGCGGACTACTTCCGCCCCGGTGACGCGGTGACGATTGCCGGGTGCGCGACACACCCGGAAAACAACAAAACGGCAATCGTCCGGGAGATTGACGGAGAAGAACTGCGCTTCGCGGAAAACTGTTTTGTTTTGGACGGCGAGGCGGGGGACGAGGACTACACGGAGACCGGGACGCTGACGGTGGAGCGGACCGTGCCGGACTTGCTCTATCTGTGTGAGTATGAAAACCGGCTGTGGGGCTGCGACGAGCGGACGGTGTATGCCTGCAAGCTGGGGGACCCCTACAACTGGAACGTATTCGACGGCGTGGACACGGACAGTTATGCCGTGGACACGGGGAGCGCGGGGCCCTTTACCGGGTGCTGCTCCTTTCTGGGGCATCCGATTTTTTTCAAAGAAGAACACATTTACAAAGTCTACGGAAGCCGCCCGTCCAACTTTGAGCTGGTCCAGAGCGCCGAAAACGGCGTGAAGGAGGGAAGCGCGGACAGTCTGACCATGGCGGGGAATGTGCTGTACTACCTCTCTCCGGCGGGGTGGGCGGCCTACACCGGGGGAATTCCGCAGATCATCGGGGACGCCTTCGGCGCTGATCGCTTTGTCTCCGCCGTGGGCGGGACGGACGGCATTAAATACTTTGCATCCGCTGTGGACGGGAGCGGGGCGCGGCGGCTGGTGGTGTACGATCCCCGCGTCCGGGCCTGGCACGAGGAGGACGACGCGGCGGCGGTGGGCTTCGCCCGGCGGGGCGCGGAGGCCTGGATGCTGCTGGAGGACGGGCGGCTGCTGGGATTCGGCGCGGAAGGAGACGGGGACGAGGAGCCGGACTTCGCGTGGTTCTGCGAGTTCGCGGACTTCACGGCAAATTCCCCGAACAAGAAATTCGTTTCCAAAATCCAGCTGCGGCTGGAGCTGGACGCGGGGGCCAGCGCAAAGGCAATGCTGAGATTTGATTCCACCGGAGGCTGGATCCAGGCGGGGCAAATCACCAATCGCGGGCGCAAGAGCAGCTTTTATTTGCCCATCATCCCGCGCCGGGCGGACCACTTCCGGCTGCGGCTGGAGGGCGCGGGCGGATGCAGGGTGTATTCGCTGGCGCTGGATCTGGCCGGGGGTAGCGAGCTGATGGCGCATTGATCGGAGGGAACCATGGGATACAAACCTACCTATACATATCAGGACTTCGAGACAGCAGCGCAGAAGGCTGGGCTTTACAACAGCTTCTCGAAAGAAGACCTTGCTTTGGCGCAGCAGCACCCGGACGCCGGGATGTCGCTGCTGTCGGCCAAGCGAGACTATAACCAGGCCCAGACGCCGGAGGCGCAGGCGCTGGCCCACGCTGCCGCGAACAGGATCAGAAGCAGCTATGGCGGCTACACGGGCAACGCGGCGGGGCTGGAATACTATGCCGACCCCAAACTCACCCGACAGATCACCGGGGTGCTGGACACGATGGACAGCACGCAGCCGTTTCAATACGGGCGGGAGAACGAGTATCTTGCGGCGCTGAACCGGGTGGCGAACCCCACTTCTTTCCGATACAGCACGGCGTCCGATCCCCTGTACAGCCAGTACCGCAAGAGCTATCTGCGGGAAGGACAGCGGGCCACGCAGAACGCGCTGGCCCAGGCGTCCGCCGCGACGGGTGGGCGGCCCAGCTCCTACGCAGTTTCGGCGGCAACGCAGGCCGGGGACTACTACGCCTCGCAGCTGAGCGACAAGGTGGCGGAGCTGTACCAGATGGCGTATCAGAGATACCTCAACGAACAGCAGCTCCAGCAGAACGCATATCAAGCCCTGGCGGCAGATCGCAGCACGGCCATGAACGAGTACCAGGCCGAGCTGGACCGGCAGAGAGCGCTTCTGAGCGCCCTGCAGGGGCAGGACGCCACGGACTACGCAAAGCAGCAGGACATCCTGGACCGAAACCGGCAGGCGGAGCAGGACCGGATCGCGCTGGAACAGGCGGAATGGACCCGAGCCAGACAGGAGGAGCAGGACAGGCTTGCACAGGAGCAACAGGCCTGGGAAAACCAGTACAGGGAAGACAACGCCAGATACGACCGGGAGCAGCAGGACTGGGCGAACCGGTTCCAGCTGGCGCTCCAGGCGGCGGCTTACGGCGACTACTCCCTGCTGGCGGCGCTGGGGGTGGAACCGAATATGCAGAACGTGCTTTCCGCCGCGCTGGCCAACGCCGGGCGGGCCGTGCCGGTGGGCTACGGCAGCACCGGGGGCGGAAGCGGAAGAAGCTCCGGCGGGGGAAGACGCAGCGGAGGCGGGGGAAGCGGCAACGGCGGCGGCACCAGCGGTGGCGGCGGAGGCATCGACGCGGGGCTGCTGGTGCAGTTGCAGAACAGCTATCCAAGCGGAGCCGTAAGCAGTGCGGCGGACTGGAACTATCTGCTGACATTGTACGACGAGGCGACGCTGAACGCAGCGGGATACTACTATGCGCCGACGCAGCAGGCACAGGAAGCGCCAATCAACATGGCAAGCGTGAACGCGCTGGGCTATGGTCCGATCAGCGAGCAGACGCTGGCGGATCTGGAGGCGGCTGGGGCCGTGCAGGAATACCAGCAGAATGGACAGACAATGTTCCGGCGGACTGGGAGTGGAAACGACGCGCTGGGCCTGGCCGGGCATATCGCCAGCATTGCACCTTCGGCCAGCGATAATGGGACCACCAATACTGGTGGAGGTAACTGGGCGACAAACATGGCAGAACAGCTGCTGAAAAGACTGGGGAAAAAGTGATGGGGTTTTCTGAGAATTATTTCCGCCTGAAACAGCAAAACCAGAAACTGTCGGCACAGCGGGCCGTGGAGCAGGCCGGGCAGAACAACGGCTTGCTCCGGGCGCTGGATCAGGCGCGGCTGAATCTGGCTGCAAGGCAGGGTGCCGGACAGACTGGCGAACAGCCCACCGGGAACAATGGCGGGAATCCCGCCGGGAACCCTGGCGGACAGAGTTTGCCTGACGCCCGGAACGCGGCACAGCAGATGCGAGAAACAGCGCTGAGCGAATGGCAGAAACAGCAGGAGCAGCGAAAACGGGCGCAGGAGACGGCCATGCGGGACCAAGAGGCCGGATACAAGCGGACGCAGCAGCTGGAAGCGCTGTACAATCCGCAGGCGGCGGAGCGGTACAAGGCCGACGCCGGGGAAAAGGCCCAGTCCGCTGCGGAGCTGGCGCGGTCGGCGAAGGAGCTGCGTCAGAAGGCCGACACCATCAGCGGGGAGCGGGAGAAGAAGGCGCTGGCGCTGACGTTGCCGACCTTTGGGCGGGACGCCATGGCCGGGGACCAGGCCAGGGCACTGGAGACGGAGCTGCGCGGCATGGAGGCGCAGGAGCGCCTGCTGCGGCAGCAGGCGGACGAGCTGGAGCGCCAGGGCAAAGTGGCCACATGGAGTGCGGAGCGGGACACCCAGCGGGCGGATTATTTGAGCTGGGTCCAGCCGTATCTGGCGCTGACCCGCAATGCGGACTTTGCGGAAAAGTCCGAGTACCAGACGGAGCAGACCGGGAAGGACGGCGGATGGCTGGCGAGCCTGGCAACAAAAAAAGCGTCAGATTTGGTCAAGTGGAAGAATCCTCTGTATGAGGCAATCAACGGCAACGAGGAAGCCGGGCTGGCGCTCTATGGCAAGGACCAGGCGACGGGCCGGACCATGGACCCGGAGAGCCGCCGTATTGCGCAGATGACGGCGCAGGAGAAGCAGATTTATAACTATCTGTATAAGACCCGAGGAATAATCCAGGCAAACAAATATTATTCCGAGCTGGCCCCGGAGCTGAACGCAAGGGCGAGTGAGGCAGAAAAACAATCATACCGTGATTTGGTTCATAGCGGAGCGATGGGGGCGATAGCAGGAAATCTGCTTTCGGTTGGGATGAACGTGGTGAAGCCGGGGGCGTACATCCTTCAGCTTGCGGACGCAATCGGGAAGGGAGAGGTGGACCCAAACGCAGGGTATAACCGTTTGAGCTACATCCCCAGCACAATCCGAGCGGAGACAGGTGCGAAAATCAATAAAACCCTGGGCGACACATGGGGAAAGATAGGCGAATTTGGGTATCAAACCTTTATGTCTATCGCCGATTTTTTGACCACCACCGCAGTCAGCGGCGGCTTCGGCGCAAGTGCGGGGGCGGCGGAAGAGTGGCTGAACCTGGGCATCATGGGCACAGGCGCAGCTGCGGACGCTGTGATCGCGGCGCGGGAGCGTGGCGTGGACACCGCCGGATCAATGGTCATCGGCACCGTGGCCGGGGCTGCGGAGATGATCACCGAGAAGGTGAGCCTGGAAACCCTGATGGACCCGGATTTGTTGGCCGACGGGAAGCTGAAATATATCCTCAAGAACGTGCTGGCGGAGGGAAGCGAGGAAGGGGCGTCCGACCTCATCAATTTTACGGCGGACGCGCTTTATGAGACGCTGACCCACTCCGGCAAGTCGGAGCTGGAGACCAGAATCCGGGAACTGATGGAGCGGGGTCACACCAGGCCGGAGGCTACTGGCATTGCCCTGGGCCAGAAAGCGGAGGAATTGGGCCTGTCCGTGCTGGGCGGCGCGCTGTCCGGCGGCATCATGGCAGGGGGCAACGTGGCCCTTGGAGAGATCCAGCAGGCGGCTATGGACAGGGAGATCGGGAGCGCGTATCAGAACCATGAGACGGCGCGTGCGCTGGTCCAGGAGGGCCTGGACAGCGCGCCGGGCAGCGAGGCCCGGAAAATCGCGGAGCGGAACCTGGGACGGCTGGAGGCCGGACAAGCGCTGTCTGCGCGGAGACTGGGGCAGCAGGTGCGGGCGAACGACGCGGCGAACCAGGATGGGCGTCTGGTGCTGCCGAGCGTGGAGCGGGAACAAACTGCGGCGGTGGAGGAGCAAGGCGCGAGTGCGGCGAAGATGTCGGAGCTGACGCTTCCGGGCACGGAGGACTCCGTAAAATCGGAAAACGCCGCCCCGGATGGGACGGCGGAAAATACGGATGCACGGGCAGTCGTGGCGAAACTGCAACGGAACATCCCTGATATGCAAAACGACAGGAGTGTCGTAACGCTGACTGGGACGGAGTTTCCAAAGAGTGGAGGAAAGCTAACAGACCAGGTTGGCATATTCTTTCAGAAGATCGGAAACATGGTACAGCGCAGTGGGCTGGGAAGCGTCCTCCTTGACCGTCGCGGCGTGAAAAGTGATATTGCCCATGGGATCGGACGAGCAAAAGTTGTCACGTTTGCTGCTGTACCGGCTGTGATTGAGCAGGGGCGACAGATCGACTTTCAGCCGAACTGGAAAGGGCGCGAATATGATACTTATGTCTTTGCTGCACCGGTGGACATTGCAGGAAAACGGACCTATGTTGCCGCAGTGGTACGCAGCGATACAGAAAACAGATTCTATCTCCACGAGGTCGTGGACGAAAACGGAAACTTGATATATAAAATAGACGCCCCTGCGGCAATCCAGACCGGGGTTACCGTTCAGGACGGGATTACCGGGACCGCAGAAACGTCTACCACTACAAATTTAGCACAGCAGCAGCAGAATGTCAACCGAGGGCTGGCGACATTCAGCGAGGCCGTGATGCAGCAGCTCACCGGGGACAGTTCTGCTTCTGGAAAAGCAGGACAGCAGCAGGAAAAGAACCAGGCGCGGGAGTCATTCAGTGACATTGTAATGAAACAACTTACCGGCGAGTCCGGGACAGAGAATCAGACTGGAGGGAACGAATATGCAGAAGCCGCAGGACGTGTATCTGATGGAGACCAAAGACGGGATGCTGGTATCCGTGCCGGAGAGCCGTCTGGAGGCCTGGGAAGCCGCGCAAAAGGCTGGAAAGCGGCTGCCGGACAACTTCGCGCAGCGTCTCAAAGACGCGCTGCGGGCCGAGATCTACGGCAGGTAAGCGCCCGAAGTCTGGGGGTCAACTGGGGGCACGAGACGGAGACCGTGCGCGTGCTGCCGGAGGACCGATGGGACCCGGAACTCCGGGAGGCCGCGGCGACGGTCCGGCGAGAGACCGGGCTTGAACCTGTCTTTATCCTTGGAAGCGTGCCTTTTACCAAAACGGACGGTAGCACAGGGTATGCGCGGGGCGTCAAGACCGCGCAGCGCATCATCGTCCAGGCGGATCACTCCAGCGTGACGGCCACGCAAATCGCCATGCATGAGACGTGGCACGCCTTGAGCGAGCGGGCCCCGGCTATGCGGGACGAGGCGGAGCGGAAAATTCGGGAGCGGTACGGGTCGGAGGAATTCGACGCGGTGATGGACGAATATACCAAGGGGCTGGTGGGCGTCATCGACGTGCCGAAGCTGGACATGCGGGATCAATACTACCTCCGGGCGCTGGACCGCATCCGGGAGGAACTGCTGGCGGACGCCTATGCGGGGATCAATGCTTTTCAGGTAGACGCAGGGCGCTTCCAAGAGGAGGTGGCGGCGGTGAAGCGGGAGTTCTGGGACTTCCCGGCCAGCGACCAGACGGCGTCGGCCACGGAGCGGACTACGGGGCCGCCTGAGCTGTACAGCCTGCGAGACACGCCGGTTCCGACCTATGAGGAACTGATCAGAAAGCCGGACGTTCCGGTGGTGGACATCCGAAGGACGCGGAGCGGGAGCTTTGCGCAGGAGCGAGAAGCCTTTCTGAACAGCGAGCGGGCGCGGAGGCTTTATGCTGCGCCCGTGGTGAACCGCGACACCGGGGAGAGCATTTTCATCACGCCGCACACCATCAAGCACACGTTTTCCAATCTGGGCTGGGAGCAGATCGAGCTGGTGGAGCGCCTGCCGGAGATCATCGAAAACGCCGTGCTGACCCATGCAGAGCCGAGCCGGAAAGCGCCTACTGACCGAACCACAGGCGTGTTTACGCTGTTTGGAGCGGCACGGGCCGAAGAAGGCGTACAACCGCTGAAGTTGACCGTAAAAGAGTACAAAATCCAAAATCAACAGCTGCCGGAGAACATATCTGACTATCTTGGGACAGGTATCCAGCCGGAAACTTACGCAAGTATCTACGACGGGAAAGTGCTGGTGTTGGAGTATATAGAAAAAGAAAGCCCATCCAGTTCAGCATCATCTTGGACAAAAAAGAACCAAGATAGACACCCTTCCGGGCTTTCTCCTAAAATTAGTGTAAAGGATTTGCTGGCGCTTGTCAAGGGGGACGCTGCGCGATATGTGCCGCAGGTGGAAGACTGGCAGCAAATGTACAGCGTGGACGACGAGCTGGCCGCCGAGTATCAGCGCCGGTCGGATGTGCAGTACCGGCGGGAGCTTATGGAGACGAACCGGGAGGAGTTCAACGCCAACGAGGCCCGGCGGAGGGAAATCCGAAAGCAGATCGGAAAGGAGACCAGCAAACGCCTGGAGGCTGAGGCTGTCCGACAGGAGCTGGACAAGCTTCGGGATATTGATTATCAGAAGGGGCTGTTGGAGACTGGCGGGGCGGAAGCAATCGCCGAGAACCAGAAACAGGTGGAGCGGCTGCAAGACAGGCTCGACCGGATGGAGGGCCGGGAAACCGGATGGGAGCAGCGACTGCAGCAGCGCCGGGAAAGGCGACAGGCGGAGGCTCAAAGGCGGGAACAGCTCCGGCAGGAGGCGGAAGCCAAAGAGGACCAGCGTAGAAAGCGGGAGGCGGAAGCGGAAGAGGAAAACCGAAAGCGTGCGTTGCAACGGGAGGAACAGCGGCACCAGGAGGCGCTGCAACGGACAGAACGCAGGAGGCAGGAAGCGAAGGAACGAAGGGAACAGGCAAAGGGCAAGCCAAAAAAGCCGGTGGCGGAGAGCAAGCCCATCATCGCCAAAAAGGACTTCCGGCAGCAAATGTTGGGTCTTTTCTCCATCCCCAACGGGATGCGGGCCGAGATGGGCGCGCTGGCGGACGAGTTCGCAGACCGGGTCCTCAAGCAGGGGTCCGTCGCGCAAAAGGATATCGACGACTTTTTTGATCGGATGTACCGCGCTGGCGTTATGACGGTACAGGCGGACGAGTACGCAAGGGCAGGGCGGAGCGCCGTGCAGGGCGGGCACATCTATGTCTCTCCGTCGGTCAAGGCGGACTTCGGAGAGGACTGGAACCACTTCCGCATCCATGCCATGGCGCAGGGTATATACCTGACCAACGACAGCAACGACCGGGCGGCGGACCAGTGGAACGCGGAGCTGGCCGAGAGCTTTCCGGGCATCTTTGATCCGGACGACCTGGACCAGCGGGACATCCTGGAGCGGATCGTTCAGATGGCCGAGGACGGGCGGGACGAGCACATGAGCCTGGAGGAGTATGCAAAATACCTGTCAGGCCAGGAATATATCACAGAAGATGAGATCATGGAAAACCTGGAGCGGCAAGTTGAGTGGGCGATCTCCACCTTCGCCAAGACCGCAAGGATTGAGCTCAATCTGCGGGAGCGGACCGGGATCAAGATGGCGGAGGAAAGGGAAAAGTCCAGGCAGGCCATCCAGGCGGAGCGGGAAGAATCCTGGAAAAACCGGCAGGCGGACCGGGAAGAAAACCGGGTCAGAATGTTGGAGGAACGGGAGCGGTCGGCAAGGGCCATCCAGGCGGAGCGGGAAAAGTCCTGGGAGCAACTGAAGGCGGAGCGGGCGAGGGAGGCCCAGCGCCGGGAGAAGGAACGGCAGCAGAGACGGGAGTGGGAGCAGAAGGCCAGGGAGAACCGGGAGCTGAGCGAGCTGCAGCAGAAGACGCTGAAGCAGCTGCAATGGCTGAGCAAAAACCGCGACCGGGCACCGGCGGAGCTGCGGGCGGTCTGGGACAACGTGCTGGGAGACATCGACATCTACGCGGCCAGCGCGGCAAATGAAATGCGGTGGTCTCCGAAGCATCAGGACACCTGGCGCAATCTGGCGGATATGTACAAGTCGGCAAAGGAAAACGATCCAAACTTTCTCCCGAGCAAAGAGATGGAGCGCATTGTGGCGCGGCTGGACGGGGATAAGCTGGCGGACATGGACCTGGGCGCGTTGCAGGATCTTTACAAGGCGGCGGTGGGACTCCGCACGGAGTTTTATAACCGCCGGAATCTGGTCCAGGACGAGCTGCACCGGGCATTTTCTGATATGTATGGAGATATCAAAGAGGAGCTGACCCGGGCGGCGGGGAAACATGACGGGGCGAAAGACGTGTTTTTCAACGATCTCCAGCTGACCCCAATGAATGCCATGTTGCGGATGAGCGGCTGGGACGAGGGCAGCCAGTTTTACTCCCTGGCCAAGATGCTGGAGCGGGGAGAGCGGGATGTTCGCCGCTTCGAGGTGGATTCCAAGGCGCAACTGGACACCTTTTTGCGCGAAAACCGAAAATGGGTGAAACGGGCGGACGGACAGGGAAAGAAGGCAATCTGGTACGAAGTCGAGGTACCGGAACTGCTGGAGTTCGGCAAGGGGAACAAGCCGATCTTTGGCGACACCGTCAAAGTTTGGATGACCCCGGCGCAGAAGGTCCACCTGTACCTGGAGAGCAAGAGCTACGACAACATCCGCCATATGCTGGGCGGTCGGACGTTTGCAAACAAAGAGCTTTATGCGCAGGGAAAGAGAACGGAAGCTTTTGCCGAAGGAACGACAATCAAGCTGGCACCGGAAACTGTCAAAAAGCTTGTCAGCGACCTGACGCCGGAGGAGCAGGCTCTGGCCGACGTGCTGGAGCGGTACTACAACGAGACATCGCGCAAGGAAATCAACCGGGTCAGTAATGTGCTGTACGGATTTGACAAAGCAATCAGCCAAAATTATGCGCCCATTTACACCAACGCAAACTATGTCAAAAGCGACCCGGGCGTCTTTGATCTGACGGCGGAGGGCGTCGGAAACTTGAAATCCAGGCAATACGCGAAAAATCCCAGCTACAATATCGCAGCGTTTGACGCTTTCGAGCGGAGCGTCAGACAGTCGGCAAAATTTGTCGGCATGGCGATCCCGATACGAAACGTAAATACAATGATGAACTGGATGGAGCAGGGGAACAGTATGCGGGACGTGCTCACCCACGCATGGGGAAAAAAGGGCGCGGATTTTGTGGACAACTTACTCACAGAGCTCCAGGGAGGGCGCGAGATCAAGAAGGAGAAGTTGGACGCCTTTATCAACAAGGAGCTGGGGCGGTACATCAAATCCGTCTTCGGCGCAAACCCGTCCATCGTCCTGAAGCAGTTCGCCAGCTACCCGCTGGCGGCGTCGTATCTTGGCTGGAGCAATATGCCGAAGTGGGTACCGGGAGCGGCGCAGGTGGACCGGGAGCTGATCCGGCGCTACACCGGAGAGCTGGCAGTCCGTGAAATGGGCTACGCCATGCCGGAGACGGCGATCCTCAAGGACAATCCCGGAAAGCTGCAAGAGAAAGGGACCATGAATTTCGTGTTCGGCGGAGGGGCTATCCCCTGGATGGACGGCTTCACCGTGCGCTGCCTCTGGACCTGGGCGGAGAACAAGGTGCGGAAAGAGCTCGACCTGCAGCCGGGGGAGCAGGAGCAGATCGACGCAGGGACGGATGCCTACTATAAGGCTGTCGCGGCGGAGTTCGAGGAGGCGGTCAGCCGCAGTCAGCCCATGTATGATGTGATGCACCGCAGCGAGGCTATGCGCGTCGGCGGCGGGCTGGGACGGGCTTTCACCCTTTTCAAAACCGTTCCGCAGCAGGAGTACAACATGCTGCGGGAGACCTTCGGCGTAGCCGGAGCAATGATGCGCAAGCTGGAATCGGTGCGGAACAGGATGGACAGCCTGGAGACGGAGCTGAAAAGCGCGGAGCTGGATGCGGAAAGCCAGGCGTCAAAGGAGGCGGCGCTGGAGCGGCTCCGGGAGGAAGAGAAGGAAGCCGAAAAGGCGGCGAAGAAAGCCCGGAGGAAAGCCGGGAACGCGGTCCTGGGAATCCTGACAGGAAATCTCATGATCGGCGCGATTACCTTCCTGTCCGCCGTAGCGAAGAACAAAGTCAAAAAGTATTTGGGCGAAGATGAAGAACTGACAACGGAAAGCGTCATGGAAGAGCTGGGCAAGCAGTATCTCAAGGACAGCTTGGGCCTGGTACTCGGCGGAGACGTGCTGGGGGATATCCTGGGCAATATCTTTTTCGGCGACAAGTGGTATGAGATCGACGCCCCCGGCATCACGCAGATCAACGATATCATCCAGACCGTCCTGGTTGCCGGGAACGCTGTCGGGCAACTGGTGGGGGACAGCATCGACGTGCTGCAAAACGGTGGCGACTGGGCGCAGTACATGCGCGACCACAGCGCCGACTACATCAGCGCGGTGGACAAGATCGTGAGCGCCGTCGGGACATACGCTGGGGGACTCCCGATCGAAAATGTGAAAAGCTATCTGCTGGGGGCTGTAAGCTGGATCAGCCCGGAAATCAAAACGGCATACGACGACACCATGAAAAAGGCGAAAAAGGCAGGGCTCAAAGGCCTGACCGGCGGCGCGCTGGAGATCCGGATCTCTCACCTGATGGACGACCACGGCGTGGACCTGAGCGACGCGGCGGCGGAGACGCTGGCCGGGCTGTACGCGGCAGGGGCGAAAGGCGCGATACCGAGCGACGCGCCGAAAAGCGTCACCGTGGACGGTGTGGAGCGGGCAATCAGTCTGGCGGACGAGCAGACATGGAAGAAGGTCTGGAGCGGGACTGTCAACGCCGCGCTGGATGAGCTGCTGGCGTCGGATGAGTTCGCCAGCGCGGACCAGGCGGCGCAGGAAAAAATGCTCAAGCGGCTCTATGACTGCGCGACCGAGGCGGCAAAAATGCGGCTCTGGTATGACTATCCCATGTCCAATAACATGGAGGGCATGGAGGCCATCACCGGCACCGGGATCAGCCTGGCAGAGTGGGACATCATCGCCCAAAAGCGTGCGGACTTGGAGACCACGGAGGGGATCGGCGCGTCCATGCGGGCGACGGAGTTTGCTCAGTGGGTAGACGAAAGAGGATACACAGACGGCCAGGCGGCGGTGATTAAGGATCGGATGGGGTTTTACTCCGCGGCCAGGGCGGAGGCTGGTCGCTATGAGGCGATGACGGAGGCGGGGCTGAGCACCGGGCAGGCCGGGGATCTGGCGCGGGCACTGGCCACGCTGGAGCCGGAGGACGGAAAAGAGAGCGTCAGCAAGATGCAACAGTTCCGGGCCATTGCAGAAAGCAAGCTCAGCGACCAGGACAAGCTGGCGGCCATTGGCACCATCATGGGCAGCGAAATGACCACGGAGGAGGGCAACCCCTCGGCCTATGCCAAGATGCATACGCTGCTGGAAGCGGGTGTTACATTGGACCAGTATCTGGATCTGAACGAAGCCGGGGCGGTGGACGGCTATCTGCGCTACACCAGCGTTTCTGCCGGGCGGAATAACGGGATCACGCCGGACGCCTACATTGACTTCCGTGCCCGCCTGCCGCGCTATGACGCGGACCAAAACGGGAGCTTTTCGCAGAAAGAGGTGCAGGCAGCACTGGACAGCATGGGAGGCGGTGGCCTGAGCCTCCCGACGCTGGACGGAGATGCACCCAAAACGCTGACGAATACGCAGAAGGCTGTGCTTTGGCAACTCTACAACAAGTCCTGGAAGCCGTGGAACAATCCGTTTGACGTGACGGTCGGGCAGTGGGTCTATGACGCGCTGTGGGAGGAGCCGACGGAGCGCACGGAGGAGCTGCGGGGGCTGAGCCTGCCGAGTCTGAACGAGTAAAAATCTAGCCCCGTGGACAAACGGGGCTAGTGTTTTTTTCTTTATTCAGGAAATTCATCTGAAGAAACGGGTTTCGTTTCCATGTTGCCACCAGAGACCGTATGCAGAGTCACAGTCCACCCGGAATAACCAGAGGAGGATTCGGCAAACCAAAATGAATCTTCACATTTATAATACCGCGTTGATGCGCCAAATTTTAAATCAGGTCCGTACCAAACTCCGCCTGTCGCATAGTATAGTTCATATGAACCAAGAGGAACGAGTATATCAACACTATGACCGGCAGAGACATAAAAGGACATATCACCAGAACTGGGTAGCGCAAGGCCACCTCCGAAAGTGGCACTGCATTTCAAAAAAACAAAATAGTTCAGGATGCCAAAAGTTTTAACAGTAAGAGGAGCGAGCTTCTCTAGTCTGGTGTCCTTCACAATAGCACCATTCGATATCGGAACGGGACGCGGGGTCGGAGAAGGCCGGATCGTCGGAGTGGGGAGGGAAGCTGAAACTGTATAAGGAGACTTCGTTGCATCTGGAGAAGCTGCTTGATGTTTTATGGGGGAAACGACATTAGAAAGGAGTAAGGAAATAACAATAATTGAAGCAGTGAGCAAAGTGGAAAGAATAACAATTACAGTAATAAAAAGACGATTTGGTAGGAATTTCCGATTGAATTTATACCCGCAGTCACATTTTCGTTGAATCCAGGGAGATAAAAGCCCGCATTCAGGGCATTCATGAAAGAAACGTTCTTTTTCCACGGGGCGTCCTCCAAACAAGAATCTCATCCGCAATATAAAAGAATTTTGGTGTGCATTTTTTCAAGAGTACAGCAGAATAAAAATAATGTCAAGAGGAATTTGAAAAAATAGAAAAGATAATTCATCGTCTATTGGAGTACGGCGGGCCATACTCCAACAGACAATAATATAGAGTCAAAGAAAAACCCTGTAGGTTATTTCAAGCGTTTTGGTCGATTTCTGCCAGGTGCAGGAGTCAATCAGCATTTTCAGAGCGGCGTTCTTTTCGTGGAGGTCCGCGTCGGACTCCAGCGTGGCCAGAGTGCTGAGGATGCTTTTCTTCAGGGCAGTTTCAGCCAATTGGGGGTCGGAGCGGGATTCGAGGGCTTTGATTCTTTGCTGGGTTTCTGCCTGGGACTGGTTGAGCTGGTCCCGGGCATTTTTGTATTCTTCCAAAGTGTCCACACCATTGAGATAGGCGTCCCGCAGGCGGGCCAGGCGCTTGTCGTATTGGTCAGCCTGGAGGCGGAGTGATTTCAGCTCCTGGGCCGTCTCGTCGGAGCTGGTGACGGTGTAGCGGAGGGGGCGGGACAAGGAGCCGTCGGCGCGGAGGCGGGACAGGACGGCATCGTGGAGGTCCTCCAGGGTGATCATCTGGCGGTCCCGGCAGCGGGCGCGGACATAGCCGTTGCAGATGAAATAATGCGGACGCTGGAAGACAAGTGTGCTTCCGCAGGTGGCACAGCGGCAGACACCGCCCATCCAGTCTTTCAGTTCAAAACTGGGGCGGGCCTTGGGTCGGTGCGCAGCGGCAGCTTCGGCGACGCGCTTCTGCACTTCATCGAAAACTTCCTGGGAGACAAGGGGCGCGTGGTCGCCGTCCACAATGACGGAATCCGGGTGATGGAAGTCCCGGCGGGCGCGGCCCGTGGTGGTCCAGCGGTTTTTCCCGATGTAAACCGGGTTTTGCAGCCAGTACATGATCGTCCGGTTTTCGATAGGGCCGCCCCGATGCGTGCGGACGCCGGCGGCGTTAAGGGTATCCACCATACGGAGGACCGGGACCCCGGCCAGGTAATCCCGGAAGACGCCCTTTATGATCTCAGCCTCCTCCGGGTGCGGGACCATAAAGGGCTTTCCGGCGGGGTTGCGCTGGTAACCGAAGGGTGGGGCGGTCTGGCGCTGGCCACGCTGGGCGGCGAGAACCATACTACGTCTGACTTCCCCGGCCAGACGGATGGAATAGTACTCGTCCATCCACTCGATGATGCGCTCAATGAGCGTCCCGAACGGGCCGTCAATGATCGGCTCCGATACGCTGACGACCTCCACGCCGTTGCGCCGCAGCATGGACTTGTAGAAGATGGACTCCTCCTGGTTCCGGGCAAAACGCGAGAACTTCCACAGCAGGATCGCATCAATGGGGCGGTCCTTTTGCTTGGCCAAGGCAATCATGTCATTGAAAGCCGGGCGCTTGTCGGCGCGGCGGCCGCTGATTCCCTCGTCCACATAGATGTACTGCTCCGGGACCAGGTAGCCGTGCTGCCCGGCCCAGGCGCGGACAGTCTCCAGCTGGGAGTCCGGGGAAAGCTCCGCCTGGTCGTCGGTGCTGACGCGGATGTAGATGGCGGCGATGCGGGGATTGGGGGACATGACGGGGACCTCCTTTTCGTTTATTACGCCGCTCTTGGGCGGCAACGGGTACGGGCTTCAAGTTCCGCGCCACCTGAAAGCATGACGGAAACCGGAATCTACCGATTTATCCCGAAGTTTACCAACAACGAGAACATGGTGTATATCCCTGTTCCTTTGCTTTGCTGAGCGAGATAGGTATCTTGCTTTTGCTGAGATAACCGCAACCGTCCCTGTGATACTTTTTGCCGGTTTGTGTAATAGGGTTCCTTGTTGGATAGGGCAAAAGCAAGCAGGGAATCGTCGTCAAACTCGGCATGATCAAAGCCATATTGAGAATCATCAATAGAGTATCGAATATCAGGAAGCATTGCCATCACCTTAATTATTATGCTTATCCGTAAGGAGAAAAAGAAGAATAGTAGTCAGCATCTGACTCAGAAAACTCGTAACCATCTATATATTCTTCAATTATCTGATTCCACTCATTTGCTTTTCCGGCGTGGTATCCTTCACAAAAAGCGTAGACATACAGATTTGAAATATCTTCAGAATGATATAAGAATCGCAAATCTGTATAGCTGTCGAGGTACCAGGCAACCATTTCAGGTCCTTCTCTATCTAGCAGGTTCTGAAATATCTGAGTAGATGTCATTTCGTCGATTTCATAATAAACCGTATAATCATATTGAGAAGGCGGGTCAGACTCGTCGGAAGAATGCACGGACGCATCAAACATTTCTACGTCAAGGTTTCGCGGGGCTTGCTGAATCAACGAGAAAATCAAAAAAGAGGCGCACAAAAAGAAAGCGACAACAATTGTAGTGACCATATGTCTTGCGTTGTGAATCTTGCACTGGGGAGAACCTACCAGAATAACGGGGTCTAAAGGATTATGGGAAGATTCGCCAATTACCTCGCCAGTGCTTTTATCTACAACGTAATATTTTCCGCCAGTTTGAATCATGACGAACACTCCAATCCTGAGAAAAATGGAGGGGCGGTTAATTTGAGTTATCCTTGTGGTGCTTCCGCCGCCAAGTGGCGATGGCAAAGTAAATAACAAAGGAAAGGAAAAGAACGTAGTAAATAATATCAGCGGAAGAAGCACTGATGCCAAGGGACGGATTAGAGAGTGAGATGATTCCGACAACAATGACAAGCGCATCGAACATGAAAAAGGCGATACTTAAAAGAAGATAGCGCAATCCTTTTGGACTCGGAAGAATGTGCTCAGGAAAAAAGAAGGACGCACGAAAGCCAAGCTTGAACAGGACAATTAGGGCTGATATAAAGGCGGCAAAAAGGGCAACAGTTAAAACCGTCAGAATAAAACCATCAGCTCGAAGAATTAAAAGGTAGAGTCTCATTGTCAGTTCCAGAAGAAAGCCGACGGCCGCCTGGGAGATAAAAACACAAACAAATGTAACGAGCCAGGCAAGCGCAGTCTTGAAGGGGTGATGCTTCTGGGGCGGATGTGCGATTTCGCCGACGACTTCCCCAGTGGCTTTGTCAACAATCAGGAACGGTGATTCTTTTTCCATAACACTATCTCCTTTTGGCTAACTAGCTCTTAGTCGAATATGTGTCCTACTATACAGCGGAGCGGCGCAGCAGTCAACAGCAAAAAGCCGCAAAACGCTGAAAAAGGGGTAAAAACATGGAGAGAAAAGATGCAATGCGGGAGATCGTGGAACGGCTGGAGCGGTCGCCGGAGAATGTGATCGGGTTTGTCCTGGCGTTTCTGCGGGAGCTGGACAAGCCAGAGGAGCCGCGTACATGACAACAGAGGCCCAGGAGAGTTTACTCCTGAGCCTCTGTTTGCATGAGGGTTGTTGAGGGGCGGGTGCGGATTCGCCGGAGGCGGCGCGAAAGGGTTGGCCGTACCGCCGGGGCGTCGGGGACGCCGCCCCCTACAATGTGGGGAAGCGGGACGCCGGGGGCGTGATGTCCCGCCGGGTGATGCTGCTGGAAGGGGCAAGCCCCTTCCCTACTTGATGGGTGCGGATTCGCCGAGATTCTGCGGGGTGTCCTGCTGGATGGCCTGTGTGGATGCGGCTTCGGCCTGCAGGTCAAGGACGATGCGCTCCAGCAGCGCCCACTCCGGGCCATCCGGTGCCCAGGACAGGAGCAAGGTCAGCAGCCGCCTCCGGAATCCTTCCGGGCGCTCCTGGAAAAGGCTGGCGACCATGCGCCCCAGCTCCGCGTCCCGATCCGGGGGCGGACGCATTTCCCCCACCCCGTCCCGCAGCCAGTCCTCGGAGACCCCAAATTCGCGGGAGATGGAGCGGAGGGTCTGCGGGCTGGCACCGCTCTTGTCGCTCTCCATGTAACTGATTGATGATGGTGAGACGCAAATGCGGCTGGCAAAATCGCGCATTGTAAGACCTGCGGCTCGCCGAACTTGATTGATTCGTGATCCAAGCGTTGACACAAAATCACCTCCATGGTCATCATACAGGACTACCAGCGGATTGTCAACAAAGAAGTTGAATGATAGAACAAAAAACACTTGACAAAGTTGAGTGATTCGTCTATCATGATGAATGACAGAACAAAGGAAGGAGGTGCCGCAATGAGCGAGCGCGAGCAGACGATTGTGCAGGCCTTGGCAGCGCTGCCGGAGGAGCAGCAGGAGAAGGCCTACTGGATGGCGCTGGGCGCGAGCCTGGCGACGCAAAGCAAGGAGGAGGTCCCGGCATGAAAGGGAAGCCGGAGAAGGAAGCCGGTCTAATTGAACAGTCGGGATTTGAGGAAAACCTGAAGCTGCTGAAAGAGTTCTTTCCGGGGAAAGGGATGGTTCGGCAGAAGGAAGTCGCTGCTTTTATGGGCGTGAGCGTAGATACGGTCCGACGGCGTATCAAGATCGGCTCGACCGGGCGAATCACTTTGACGGACCTGGCGCGGCAGCTGGGGAGTGGGTAATGAGAAAAGGAGAGCAGGGAGGAGGAAAAACAGCATGGAACCTTTGGAAGACGATCCGCATTGCGGAGAGCAGAGAGGCGTACTTTTCACCAGTTTCGGCGGCAGAAGTGCCGCATACTCGACCCAGACAGATGGATAGACCTTCTTGAACACCTGGAACCCAACTGCGGCGGGAAGCGGGTCTTCGGGAAAGGACGGAATAGAGGCAAGCCGGACAGGCAGCGGCGCATAGGCTTGTTGGAAGGAGGCGGGGCTTGTGATCGTGACAAAGAGCGGGATCAAGGTCGTGAGTTATGTACATACGGAGCGGGGGCTCGTGGACTGCGACACGCTGTCGGACGCCGAGAAGGAGAAGCTGGGGACCGAAATCATGCTCCGCCTGTGCAACGAGCTGTACAGGGGGAAAGCAAAGTTTTATGTGGAGGATGGCCAGGGCGGGAACCCATGACCAGGAGACAGCCACGGCGGGCTTTGTCTGCCGTGGCAAGGACAGGGGCGGACAAGCCAATCACGGAAAGGAACAGGGAAATGCAAAAAGAAACGATGGGCAGAGCTGCGCGGGAACTGCCACCCCGATGCGGGAGGCCGGAACCATGACGCGGATGAGCGTGGAGTTCTGGCTGGACCAGCAGCAGATGGAGCAGGTGAAGGCCATTGCTTCGGAGATCGGGGAGGTCACGCCGGAGAAGGCATTTGAGTTCATCATGCTGACGGGGAGCAGGTACGTCATTGACCGGAACATTGCAGCGTTTGCGCGGCTGCCGCGCTTCCGGGCGGCGGTGGAGCGGGTGACGAGGCCCACCACGGCGGCCAGGCCGCGCCGCGATGCGGAGGGGACTGTTCTGCTGCAGAAGGGGGCCAGACGCGGGAGGAAGCCGACGGCTTACTTCGGGCAGGTGGACGGCGCAGCGGGGACGCTGCGGGTCAGGAGGGCATGATGCAAAACGAATTCGGCGCAAAGCTGGACCGGGCGGGCTATGCGCCCAGCATTATGCAGCGGGAGCGCTGCGGCTGCGCTCTGTGCGGGCGGGAGTTCGGCGCGAAACTGGACCGGCACGAACCCTGGGGCGGGGTGGCCAATCGGCGAAAAAGCCAGGCGCTCGGGCTGTGGGTGAGTCTGTGCCACTTTGGCTGCCACGAGGGGCCGGGGAGCGTCCACGACGACCCGGCGAAAAACCGGGCGCTGCGGCGGATGGTGCAGGCCCAGGCCATGTGCGTGTTTGGCTGGAGCCGGGAGGAGTGGATCCGGCGATTCGGGAAAAGCGAACTGGCGGAGGAGGACAAGCCCTGGCTGGTAGGGCTGCCTGGGGTCCCGGAGCCGGAGGACCGGGCGGGGGCGCGGCTGTCGGTTCGGGCGGCTGTTGCGCTGGAGGGATTCGCCGTGGAGGACGGGCCGGAGCTGCCATTTTAAGGAGGATGCGGGATGCAGATGCAGGATTACAAAAAACCTGACAGAGGAACTGGAGCTGCTGGCCTGGGCTCTGCTGCGGGCGCCGAACTGGCGCGTGGGGCGGTTTCTGCGGGCCAGGCCGGGGAAGCGGAAGGACAAGCGAAGAGCCTGGCTGATCGCCTGGGCAAAAATGCACAAGGGGGTGGAGGCATGAGCACGGCAAACTTTGCGGAGACCATGCGGGCGCTGCGGGGCGCGTTTCCCGGGCGGCGGACGCTGCGGGCCGGGCAGGTGGCGGCGTATCTGGGCATCGGCGAGGACCATGCGCGGGTGCGGTTCCGGTACGACAAGCGCGGGGAAATCCCCCTGACGCGGTTGGCGCGGGCGCTGGAGCGGGAGGCGAGGGTATGACCTGGGAGAAGCGGGTGCTGCCGGCGCGTCGAGGACGCCGCGTCCTACAGGAGAAGGGGGATGAGAAAGAGATGCCGATCTGCGGCGGCCTCCCCCCCGGTGGGATCGGACCTCTCCTGCCGCTTTGCGGCACCCTCCCCAAAGGGGAGGGAGGGCCGGGGGGAGGCGGATGGAAGAAGAATAACGAAAGGAGAAAACTTTAATGGATTATCAATCGGAGGGCCTGTGGTACAGCGACGAGGGCGAACACCTGGGCGACGTGCAGGCATGGCGGGAGCTGCCGGAGTATCCCGCAGAGGACGGAGAGGCCGAGCAGGAACCGGAGACCGAGGGAACGGAGGCCGCGCCGGGTGCGGAACTGGCTGAACGGCTGCGGAAAGCGGCCGAGGATGTGCGGCTGGGCGTTGTCGGGCCTGGCGTTCGGGCGCTGCTGCTGGAAGCAGCGGAGGCAGTCCAGGGGCGGAAGGAGGCCTGACCGTGAGACTGCGGAAATTTGCGAAGCTGGTGCGCAAGAACGGCTGGCTGCGGCTGATCCGCGCCGGGGGCAGTATCTGGTTGGGCACCGGCGCGGCGGTCTATCGCGCTACGGGGCTGCCGGAGAGCGTGGACGAGCTGACGATTCTGACCATCCTGGACTTCTCCGAAAAGGAGGCAGCGGGAATCCAGGTGACAGAAGCGGACTGTGAGCTGGGCGACGTATATGGAATGGATCTGCGGGACGCCGCACGCAACACCATGACGGAGACGCTGACGATGCTGGCGACACCGAGGGGTATCCGGGCAAATGCGCTGCTCTTTGGCGGGCGGGAGCTGATCTTCTATGCGGAGAATCTTCTGGAGCCGCTGGATGACCTGATCCGGGATCACGGGGAATACATCCGCCGGGTGGTGCGTGCCAAGGCGGACGGGGAGGGGTACATCGTGATTTACGACGGCCTGGAGGTCGTGGCGGCGCTGATGCCGCTGGAGATCTGCACGAAGGAATATGTCACGGCGCTGAACGACTTCGCAGCGCTGTGCACGGAGCAGCTGTACAAGCAGGGGGGCACGCCATGACGGAGCGGGAGCGGGAAGCCTGGATGGACCGGGTGGACCGGGTGTATCGGGGCTGCGTGGCGGCCGTGGCGGTGATTGGGCTGGCCTTTCTCCTGGCGGCCTGTTTTGCGGCGTGAGATGGAAGCAACAACGATCTGCTGTTCCGGGTGCCGGGACAGCCAGGAAGAAGCCCCGCTGCGCGGGCGGAAGATGCTGCGCTGCATGGCCGAGGACGCGGGGGAACGCAAGGGACGGACGGTGCTGGTCTATGGAGAGATGTGGGACAAGCCCCCGGAGAGTCCCGCGCCGATCTGGTGCCCGCGACGAACAGAAAAGAAATATCCCTGAGCCGCAGCACCGGTTCAGGGATGGGGAAACCAACGAGGAAAGGAGGTCTCCGCAGCTATGATAGCATGGCTGCGGAGAAAATACAATGGATTTTTTGGGAGAGGCTGTAAAAAAGATCGAGGCGCAGCAGCCGAAGACACCTGACGCCGTGTGGGGCGTTGGCGAGCAGTTGAAAGACACCCTGCGGGGTGAGACGGGGCTGGCGGAGATTGTATGCCAAGACCTGGACAACAAGGCGCTGAGCCTGGCGGAATGCGAGAAGAAGATCAAGGCGCTGGCGGACAAGAAGCGGAAGAAGGGTGCCAGCGTCGTGTGCGTGACGCCGATGGAGGCGGAGGAAGTGATCCGGGCGTTTTATGGGCTGCCGAAGCGGGGTCGGACCTCTCCTGCCGCCCTATTGGGCGGCACCCTCCCCGCCAGCGGGGAGGGAAGGACGGGGGGCACGGTTGGCTCCCATGCCGGGGAAGGGAAGGGAGTGATCAATCTTGCCGATTTCTTCTGAGCTGATTTCTTCGGTGCAGAGGACGGCGCCGGAGGGACTGATCGAACACGTTTGTAAGGCCGGACACCTGGGGACGGGTGGGATCGTGATCTCCTCGTGCTGGGTGGAGGACTACGGTGTAGACGCTATGCTGAGCGGGAGCGCGAAAAAGGTCCAGGCCGTGCGGTGCCGGTGCTCTGCGTGCGGGACGGAGTTTTTGCAGCCCTACGCCGCGCCGGACGTGAGCCGGTACGGCGCGGCGAAAAGGCATAAGTTTGGATACATAGCGGAGTACGACGGAGGGGACGCCTGTGGTGTGTATCCGGGGGATAAGACCAGGTGCCCGTACTGTGAGACGAAGGCGATTGTTGTCAAGGCCGCAGACATCGGGTGCGGGTGGAAGGAGACGGATCGATGCAAAATCATGAGCGCGTGCCTGGCCGGGGAAGCGGACGAGCACGGCAAGCGTCCGCTGGTGCTCATCTGCTGGTACATCGGCCGGCAGACGAACCGGGAGGGAAACACGCGCTATATCGCCGAGGCATGGGACGCCTACGCCTTTGCCGGGCGGAAGGTGGCAAAGCTGACGGGGAGCCGCCAAATGTACACGGATGGCGGCTATAAGATAGTCCCGAAAGAGCGATGGGACGCGCCGCAACGCTGGACCTGCGACTGGGATTTCGCGGACGAGATCTACGGATTGACGCCGGAGATGGTCGCGGCCAGCGAGGTAGAAAACAGCAAGCTTCATTTGTACATGCGCAAGCCGGAAAGAGATGCCGGAGACGGGACGCGGTATCCGGTGATCTATCTCCGGCTGTGGCAGACACATCCGCAAGCGGAGAATCTCGTGGTGCAGGGCGCAGCGCGCATCCTCGACGGACTGTTCGAGGAACACACGAAGACTGCGGACTGGAGAGGAAACAGCAAAGGGAAGATGCGCATCCAGGAGATCAACTGGGCGGAGAAGCGTCCGGCGCAGATGCTGCACCTGACAAAGGACGAGTGGCGGGGACTGCGGGACATGGGCGCGGACTATTTTGCTTGGGAAATCTACATCCGTGCGAAGCAGGCCGGGGATGTGCTGCGAATCCCAGAGGACGTGGAGGCGCTGCGGCGCTATGGGCAATCAGATGTCCAGCGGCTGATCGGGATGGCACCGCTGGGGAAGTGTCTGCGGTATCTGCTGCGGCAGCAGGAGAGGGCGGCAGAGACCGACCCGGAAGACGCGCTGGAGGACGAGCGCGCGAGCGCGACAACGCTGGCGGACTACTGGCGCATGGCACAAGCCGAGCACTGGGATCTGGGCGACCCGGCGGTGCGGTGGCCCAGGGACCTGGTGGCTGCGCACGACCGGGCGACGGCGGCCAGGAGAATCCGAAAAGAGAACGGATGGACGGAAGAATTTGCAGAAGTGTTAAAAAACATGAGCAGGTTGGAGTACCACCGGGACGGCATTTTCATCCGCGTGGCCCGGAGCGCGGAGGAGCTGCGGCAGGAAGGGGCGGCGCTGGGGCACTGCGTAGGAGGCTACGCGGATCAGCATATCAGCGGGAATCCCATATTTTTCGTCCGGCGGGAGTCGGAGCCGGGAAAGAGTTGGTATACGCTTCAATTTGATGCGAAAAAACGAAAAGTGTTGCAAAACCGGGGAAAGCGGAACTGCGACCGAACCCAGGAGGTTCAGGACTTTGAGGACGCCTGGCTGAATTGGGTCTGGGCCGGAGCCAAGCGCGGAAAAGATGGGGAGCCGCTGGACGGCAGACCGAGAAAGGAGCGGAGCGCATGAGCGGGAGTTTGGCGAAACGGGAGCGGACGCCGGAGGAGATCGGCGTGGAGGTGCGGAACCTGACCGGAGCGGCACAGGCTATGACGCTTTGGTATGCCGTGGAGATCGGGAGGCGGCTGTGCGAGGCGAAAGAGCTTATCCCGCACGGGGGGTGGCTGGACTGGCTGAAAAGCGAAACGGAATTTTCGCAGCCGAAAGCAAACCGCCTGATGCGGGTGTTTGAAGAGTACGGAGCGGAGCAGGGGTGTCTGTTTGGGGCTGAGGTAAAGTATTCAACGTTGAATAATTTGAGCTTTTCCAAGGCCCTGGCCCTGCTAGCGGTGCCGGAAGAGGAGCGGGAGAGCTTCGCCGCTGAGATCGGCGCGGAGGCGCTGAGCACCCGGGATCTGGAGGCGGCGATCCGGGAGCGAGACCAGGCCAGGCAGGCGCTGCAGACCAGCGAGGCGCGGCTGACAGACACCCAACGCACGCTGGCCGGAGCGCATCAGCAGATCAGCGAGCTGCGGGAGCGGCTGACCCAGGCCCAGGCCGATGTAGAGGCTGCGGACGCCGAAGCGGAGCGCAACGAGCGGGCGCTGCGGGAGAAGATCGCCGGGCTGGAGCAATCGGTCGCGGAACTGGAGGCGCGTCCCGTGGAGGTGGCCGTCATGGAGCCGGACCCGGCGGAGGTGGAACGCCGGGCGGAGGAACTCGTCGAGGGCAAGATCGCGGAGGTCCGGGATGAGGCGGAGCAGCGCGTCAAGGCGGCGGCCAGGAAAACCGAGAAAAAGCTGCGGGACAAGATCGCGGCGCTGGAAAAGGGGCTGGAGGAGGCAAAGGAGGCGGCGGGGGCCGTCGAGGACGCCGGCCCCTACAGGGCGCAGGTGGAGGAGCTTCAGCGGCGGCTGGCTATGGCGGATGGCGGGGTGGTTGCTTTTCGCCTGCGGTTCGAGGCGTGGCAGCAGGACTACGCGGCCATGATGGCCGCGCTGGAGGGCGTGGCGGAGAATACGAGGGAAAAGTGCCTGGCGGCGATTCGGGCGCAGCTGGTGGGGTGGAGCACATGAGCGGGCGGACGGACACCGGGTGGCTGATCTGCCCGAAGTGCGGGAAGCCCGCGTTCCGGCGGGAGCGGAGCGCGGGCGGGAAAACGGCGTGGCTGCACCTGACGCACAAGGGGCCGGTGCGGCATTGGGAGGAGGTGCGGGAGGATGCTGGAGATCACAATCCGCGTGCGCGGTGTGCAGACGGACGCGCTGGGGGCAAAAGAGGCCGCTGCGATGCGGCTGGAGGAGCTGGGGGACGTGGAGGTCGTGGAGATCAGGCAGGTCGCGGAGACGCGACAGATGGGGATGTTTGACGAAAAACCAGGCGCTCAGGGTTGGGCCTGAGCGCCTGGGGGGTGGGGTTCGCGTCAATTTCCTTTTTTTTGGCCTAGGATCTGTGATTCCAGCCTCTGCAAGTAGCTTCCGATGCTCTTTTAGCGCCCACTCGTAGTTGGGATTGATTTTTGTCGGGGTCGCCGAATGCGGTCGGCGGCGGCGAGAGAGATCAAGGCCGGGAGGTGAGGCTGTGTTCCGGGAGCATCGGATTCGGGGGGTGTCGCGCAAGCGACAGGGGTATCTCTACTATCAAGGGCTGCTTTATAGCTGCTTATCGGCGGACATCCGGGCACAGATCCGGGACTGCTGCCGGGAGGCGAGTCCGGACTACTGGCGCGCTTTGCTGGAGCGGGTCACGACGGAGCATAGCCCGGCGGCCATTGCGGAGCGGCACCACATCAGCGAGTGTACGCTGAAGCGGGCGCTGCGGCGGTACTATGAGATCGCGGGGCGGAAGCTGCCCGGCGGGGGGGACTGATTGCTTTCCTGCCGCCTGTCGGCGGCGGCCTCTCCTGCCGCCTGTTGGCGGCACCCTCCCCCAGAGGGGGAGGGAAGAACAAGGGAGACGGATACATTATAAAAACGCGCGCGTGCGCGTTTTTGGGCTTGGTAAGCGCCTAGGTTTAGCGCCAAGCGTAGGAAAAGGAGAAAGAAAATGGGCGAAGGTTACTGGGTGGTGCGGACATACGAAGGGCCGGGGGCCGTCGGCGAGAAGATCAAGTTTTTCGTGCCGGGGGCTCGGCCGGAGCGGAGGTCCCGGAAACGGGAGAAAGATGCCGAGAAAAAAATCGCGCAGAATCGACAGGCTGCTGTCCGGGAGGCTGCGCGGGTGTTCCACGCAAATTACCAAGCGGGCGATTATCTTGTCGGTCTGGATTACGCTCCGGAGGGGCTTGCAAAGGTGGAGGCCTGGGCGGAGCAGCAGAGTGGAGAGCTCAGCCGGGAGGATCGCATCCTGATGGGGGCGGAGCGGGAGCTGCGGCTTTGCCTGCGCCGGGCCAGGAGGGAGTTGGCCAAGCGCGGGATAGAGTTGCGCTATCACCTGGCTGTCACGTCGGACATGGACGGGGACACAGGGGAGACGGTGCGCGTGCATCATCACCTGATTGTCAACCGCAGAGCGGCGAAGGTAATTCGGGAGAAGTGGACGCTGGGCGGCGTCAGCCTGCGCAAGCTGCAACGGCAGCCGGATTATACGCCAATCGCAGAGTACCTGATCAAGCAGGTTCGGCACAGGAAAAACGATAAAGCTTATCTGTCATCAAAAAATCTTGTCCGGCCCCAGCCGAAGGACCGGGTGGCGCTGTCGGCGGCTGAGCTGCGGGTTCCGCGCGGCGGGAAGCTGCTCTACCGTGGAGCTGTGATACCGGGGTGGCCGCAGTACATACGCTACGAGCTGCCGCCAGAAAAACAGCGGATGCCGATGCGGGATGCGGAGGGAGAGGAGGCGAGTACACCGGAAGATGCTTGACACGACAACGCGCCTGCGCGGGGGCGCGATATTTAGCAAATCGACGAGCCGGGGACTTTTTTTCGGGGTTCCGGGCTGATTGTGCGTGGGGCGCGAGGTTGCGCTCTCCGCGCAATTTTTTTTGGTAGACTGTACAGTGAGGAGGTGGGAGCCATGGCAAAATCTCGATACACCGCAGTCGGGCTACGAAAGGCTGTTGAGCGGTATTTTTCCGGAATCTGCCGCACGGCAGCGGTGACGGAGCCGGTGCCGACGGGGGAGCTGGACCGCAAGGGGCGGCCCATCTTTGAGGAGCAACCCGTCCGCAACGATGCGGGAGAGCTGATCCAGCGGGTGGAGTATCTGGTTCCGCCGACTGTGGGCGGGCTGTGCCAGGCGCTGGGGATCTCCCGGCAGACCTGGGCTAGCTATGCGGACGACCAAAAGCACCCGGAGTTTGCGGAGACCGTCCGGGCGGCGCGGGACCGCCTGGTGGCCTATCTCGTGGAGCAGACGCTGCTGCGGGACGGGCGCGACACCAAGGGGCCGATGTTCGTCCTGGCTCAGGCATATGCCGACTACGGATTCGGCGTGAGACACGAGATCGAGCTGGGGCCACGCGCCAGCGAGGCCATGAGCATGAGAGATAAGCAGGCCGCGCTGCAGGAGATCGCGGAGTCCCTGCGCGCCGACGGAGGCTGGTGGGGCGATGGAGACGCGGACGCCGGGGCGGACGGCTGAGAGGGGGGACCTGGAGCGGCGGCTGGCGGCAGCACGGTGGGCCAAGGAGCTGGCGGCGACCTCCAACGCCGCCTTCCTCCCCCTTTTTTTCGACGAGCACCGGTTTCTGGTGCTGAAGGGCGGCGGCGGCAGCGGCAAGAGCATCTTTGCCGGGCGCAAGCTCATCGAGCGTTGCGTCTGCGAGCCGGGGCACCGCTTCCTGGTCTGCCGGAAGGTGGCGCGGACGCTCCGGGAGAGCTGCTTCCGCCAGCTCGTCGAGCAAATCACAGCACACCACCCGGAGGCGGGGGCGAAAATCAACCGGGGCGACCTGCTGATCCGCTTCCGCAACGGCTCGGAGCTGATCTTCGCAGGACTGGACGACGTGGAGAAGCTCAAAAGCATCTATGCCATCACCGGCATCTGGGTGGAGGAGGCCAGCGAAATCACGGAGGCGGACTTCAATCAGCTGGACATCCGACTGCGCGGGGAGACGCGGGAGTACAAACAGATCATCCTCAGCTTCAACCCGGTCAGCGCCAACCACTGGCTCAAGCACCGCTTCTTCGACGAGCGGGAGCCACGGGCACGGGTACACGAGAGCACCTACCGGGACAACCGCTTCCTGGACGCGGAGGCGGTGCGGACGCTGGAGGCCTTCCGGGAGCGGGATGAGTATTACTACCAGGTCTACTGCCTGGGGCACTGGGGCGTCACCGGAAACACGGTGTTCCACGCGGCGACGGTGCAGGCCCGGCTGGACGCAAACGTGCAGCCGGAGAAGACCGGGTATTTCGAGTACACGGACGACGGGCGGAAGCTGCTGGACCCAAAGTGGGTGGAGGACCCGGAGCAGGGCTTCATCCGCGTCTACGCGCCGCCGGAGCCGGGGGCACCCTACGTCATCGGGGCGGACACCGCCGGAGAGGGCAGCGACTACTTCTGCGCCCAGGTGCTGGACAACCGCACGGGACGGCAGGTGGCCGTGCTTCGGCGGCGGACCGACGAGGACCTGTTTGCCCGGCAGCTCTGGTGCCTGGGGCAGTACTACAACTGGGCGCTGATCGGCGTGGAGGCCAACTTCTCCACCTACCCAATCCTGGAGCTGGAGCGGCTGCGCTACCCGAAACAGTACGTCCGGGAGACGGTGGACGACTACACCCACCACGTTCGGCGGAGCTTCGGCTTCCGCACGGACAGCCGGACCCGGCCCGTCATCATCGCGGGGCTGGTCCAGGCCATGCGGGACGACCCGCTGTGCGTCTGCGACCGGGACACGCTGCTGGAGATGCTGAGCTTCGTGCGGACCGAACAGTGGAACCGCCCAGAGGCCGCGCCGGGGGCGCACGACGACTGCATCCTGGCGTTGGCCATCGCCCACGGCATCCGGGGGCAGCAGCGCTATCTCAGCGAAGCGCCGGAGCCGGAGCGGCGGGTCTGGACGGCGGATATGTGGGAGGACTACTACCAGGCCAGCCAGCCGGAGCGGGAGCGGATGATAGAAAAATGGGGGAAGCCGAGGTGAGAACGAGATGAAGAAACAGGACGACCGGAAGCTGGAGCTTTGGAAGCGGCGGCTGCGGGACGGGGAAAACGCGTTTGCGGACGAACGAAAGAAGATGGACAAGCGGGAGCGGCTGTACCAGGGGGAGCGGGAGATCACGCCGCTGGTGCCGGGGGACACGCAGGAGGATCTGACGGCGCACAGGGCGCCCCATGTGCGCAATCTCATCTTTGAGAACATCGAGTCCCAGGTCTCATCGGCGATCCCCATGCCGAAGGTGACGGCGCGGCGGAAGCGGGACGAGCCGCTGGCGGAGCTGATCGAGCACTTCCTCCGAAACGAGCTGGACCGCCTGCCGTTCGAGCAGATGAACGACATGGCGGAGCGGACCGTGCCGCTCCAGGGCGGCTGCGCCTGGCTGGTCGAGTGGGACAACAGCAAGCAGGGGCACAGCACCGTGGGCGAGGTGGGCGTCAGGCTGCTGCATCCCAAGCAGCTGGTTCCGCAGCCGGGGATCTACACCGGGATGGAGGACATGGACTGGTTTATCCTGAAAATGCCGAGCACGCGGGAGGCGGTGCGGCGGCGCTACGGCGTGGACCTGGAAGACGAGCGCGAGACCGAACCCGATGTGCGGGGCCAGGACGGAGCGGATCACGGCGAGGACGCCGTGACGCTGTACATCGGATATGCCGTGGGCGACTCAGGCGGGATCGACCGCTTCTCCTGGGTGGGGGATACGGTGGTGGAGGACCTGGAGGACTACCAGGCGCGGCGACAGCCCGTCTGCCGGAAGTGCGGGCGGGTACGTCCGCTGCCGGGGCAGACTGTTGCGCGGGAGGAGACCGAGAGCCAGTACGGCTTCACCGTCCTCAATCCGCTGACAGGGGACGGGACGCCGATCCAACACCTGCCCGCAGAGCCGGAGCGGCGCGAGACGTATGCAAACGGGCCGTGCCCGTGGTGCGACGCGGAGGACTGGACGGACAGGCAGACGGACTATGAGGAAATCCTGCTGCCGTTAGAGACGCGGCACGGCGTCCAGGTGCCGGGGCTGCACCCGGAACTGGAGGATGGGAGAGTGGTGATGAAGCCCACCAGGCTGCCGTTCTATCAGCCGCGTCGCTTCCCCATCATCCTCCAGCGGAGCGTCAGTGTGTTTGGCCAGCTGCTGGGCAGCAGCGACGCGGATGTGACCGCTGACCAGCAGCGCACCGCGAACCGCATGGAGAAGAAGATCATCGACCGGCTGGTGAAAGCGGGGACGCGGATCACGGTTCCGCCGGACACGCGGCTGCGAATCGACCCCAGGGACAGCGAGCGGTGGATCCTGGAGAACCCGGCGGACAAGGGCCTGATCGGTGTTTATGAATTTACAGGGGACATCACTGGTGCCATGGCGTATCTGTCCCAGGTCTACGAGGAGTCGCGGCAGCTCCTGGGCATCACAGATTCCTTCCAGGGCCGCCGGGACGCCACCGCTACCAGCGGCAAGGCCAAGGAATTTGCGGCTGCGCAGTCGGCGGGGCGGCTGGAGAGCAAGCGGGTGATGAAACAGGCGGCCTACGCCGCCATGTTTGAGGCCATGTTCCAGTTTTGGCTGGCATACAGCGACGAACCCCGTCCCGTGAGCTGGCGAAACTCCAAGGGAGAAACGGAGTACGGAGAATTTGACCGCTATGACTTTCTGGAGCAGGACCCGGACGGAAGCTATTGGTGGAACGACCTGTTTCTGTTTTCGTGCGACAGCACAGAGACGCTGGCCAGCAACCGCGAGGCGCTGTGGCAGGAGACGCGGCTGAACCTCCAGACCGGGGCCTTCGGGGACCCACAATCCCTGGAGACACTGATTCTGTTCTGGACCAAGATGACGGAGCTGCATTATCCAGGGGCTGCGGACACCAGAAGCTATCTCAAGGAGATGCTGACGCGGCAGCAGGAGATGATGGCGCAGCAGGCGGCTATGCAGCAGGTGATGGCGGCCAATGCAGCACAGCCGACACCGCCGGAGCCGGGACAGGGATTGCAAGTGCCGGAGGGCATGGCAATATAGCGCGGGGCGACGCGGGAAAACGCCGAATCTGAGCGAAAGGAGGACAGGACCATGGCGGACTACAAGGGTAAGATCGGACACACCGGCACCCAGGTGGTGAAGGCCCCCTACGGGGGCAAAGACAAGAAGGGGAACGGAACCGTGAAGACGGGCACCGATCTCCGCAGTGGGAAGTAAGGAGGACACATGAACGAACTCACGCAAGCGCAGGTCTATGAGGCGCTGGGGCTGACCCAGGATGAAAGCGAAAAAGGGCCGGAGGCCGCTGACCCGGCACAGGCTGCGCAGATGCCGTCCGCAGAAGGCGAAAAGGAGCGGGAGGCCGCCGAGCCCGCAGCGGACGAGAAACAGCAAGACACATCGGAGAAACCGACAGCACCCCAGAACGGCAGCGAGCAGCACGAGCAAACGCCGGAGGAACGGCGGGAGTTTGCCGCACGCCGCCGGCGGGAGGAGCAGCAGGCGGCGATCCAGAAGGCCGTGGACGAGGCGCTGGGCCAGGAGCGGGAGCGGTCGAAGCGCGAGTGGACAGACTTCTTCGCACGCGCCGGGCTGAAAAACCCGATGACCGACACGCCGATCACAAGTCTGGAGGAGTTCAACGCCTGGAAGACGGCGCATGACGCCGCCCAGCTGGAGCGGGAATTGCAGGAAGGGAAACTGACCCCGGAGAGTCTGAACCGGCTGATTTCCGGGAACCCGACGGTGCAGCGCATCGAGGAGGCGCTGAAAGCGGCGCAGGAAGCCCCCACGTCGTCTACCGGGGAGACCACCATCGACGTGCAGTCCAAGGAGCTGCAAGCCCGGATCGAGGCGGAGATCGCGGAGATCCATGCGATGGACCCGACAATCAACGGCGTGGAGGATCTTTTGACCGCACCGAAAGCGGAGGAATTCTATGAGCACGTCCGGCGCGGAGCCAGCTTTGTGGACGCCTGGTATCTGACCCATCGGGAGGAAGTGCGGGCGCGGGACGCGGAGACGGCGCGGCAGCAGGCGCAAGCGAAAGCCAGGAGTAAAGACCACCTGGCCGGGCCGGGGAAGGCAATCGGCGGCGGGGCGGCGGATGTGCCGTCGGACGTTCTGGCGCTGTACAGGGAGCTGAATCCCGGCGTCAGTGACGCGGAGATCGCCCGGCACTATCAGCGGAGCCATAAGGGATAATAGAATCAGGGAGGAAGGATTTTATGTTTCTCATTCACAGCATCGACGACGGACGGAACGCGCCGTTGGAGCAGCTGCCCGCCGGGGCGATCACGCCCAAGGTGGGGCTGGCGCTGACGCAGACGGACGGGCTGCTGGCCGTGGCCAGCGGGACCACGAAGCCCAGCTACATCTGCATGGCCCAGAGGGCCGCAGCCGTGGCCAGCGGGACGGTGATCCCGGTGATCCGGGTGGGCAGCGACATGATCTTCGAGACGGTGTTCTCCGCCTCCGCCAGCTCCATCAAGCTGGGGAACAAGGTGACCATCGCCGGCGACGGGCTGCGCGTCACCGCCACCACCAGCAGCGGAGTGGCCGAGGTGGTGGGCATGGACGGCACCGCCAGCGGGAGCACTGTGCGCGTGCGGTTCTGAGCTCTCCTGCCGCCTTTGGCGGCGTCCTCCCCCTGGCGGGGTCGGACGGCCCTCTCCCGCCGCCTGTCGGCGGCACCCTCCCCCAGAGGGGGAGGGAATGGGAGAGGTGCGGGACTCTCCTCAGAGGGGGACGGACGGGCATCTCCTGCCGCTGCGCGGCACACTCCCCGTACCGGGGAGGGAAAGGGAGGGTGCGGAAAAACAAAAATGTGATGATACTGCGTTCGCGGCGGGGAGTGCGGCGGACGAGAGAAGGAGGAGTTTATGGCCAATATCACCTTTACTGAGGGCTCCGGGCTGCAGGACAGTGTGTTCGGGAAGAGCCAGGAGCCGATCAAGCTGTTCATCGAGAAGCACGGGGAATCGTTCGAGCAGCAGAGTATGCTGCCCCAGCTGTTCCATATGGGGACTTCTACGCACTGGGCAGAGAAGTTCTCCGGGATGACCGCTATGGACGGCTTCAAGCCCGTTGGCGAAAACGGGGAGTATCCCTGGGACGGGATGCAGGAGGGCTTCGCCAAGGTGCTGGAGCACACAACCTGGAAGAACCAGTTCGCCCTGAGCCGGGAGATCATGGACGACGGGAAACTCATGGACCTGAGAAAGAAGCCGCTGGCATTCATCACCAGCTACCACAGAACCCGGGAGAAGTTTGGGGCAGCGATCTTCGGCGGGGCCCTCTCCGGCCTGTCCAGCGTGAAATATCGGGACGGGACCTTCGACATCACGGGAGCGGACGGCAAGAGCGTCTTTGCCACAGACCACCCCAGCAAAGCGCAGTCCGGGATGACCCAGACCAACTGCTTTGCCGACGCATTCTCCAACGACGCGCTCATGGCCGTGGAGAGCGCCATGCAGGACTTCCGCGACGATAAGGGCGAGGTCCTGGACGTGGCCCCGGACACCATCGTGATCCCCAACGACTATACGCTGAAAAAGGCGGTCTTCGCCGCCATCGGCGCGGACAAGGACCCCACGACGGCGAACAACGGCTTCAACTACAACTTCGGGCGCTGGAACGTGATCATCTGGCAGTACCTGAATCAATACATCACCGCAGGGACGCATCCCTGGATCCTGCTGGACAGCAGCTACAACAAGGAGTACGGCGGGGCCGTGTGGCTGGACCGGGTGAAGCTGGAAGTCAGAAGCGAGCTGGCAAGCAACGACGCGAACGTCTGGAAGGGCTATGCCCGCTTCACCGCCGGGATCAACGACTGGCGCTTCGCGGCTGCGGGCGGCATCGCCGGCGGGACGCAGCTGATCGCCTGATGCTGGCCGGGCGGACGACTGCCGGGGAGATCATTGCGGCGGTGGATGAGATCAAACCGAATGCTTTTTCTACCGCCCGAAAGTTGGCGTGGCTGGATGAGCTGGAGGGACGGATCGCAACGGACGTGATGCTCATGGATGTGGACTGCGTCCCGGACCTGCGGCTGACGGAGAGCCGGACGCCGATCGTCCAGCCCCCGCATGACAGCATCTACCGCATGTGGCTGACGGCGAAGATCGACGAGGCCAACGGGGACTTTGACCGCTATCAGAACGCGCAGATCGCGTTTGACGCGGCGTGGCGGGCTTTCGTCCGGTTTTTCGCGGAACGCTATGACCCGGCATACGGATACATGATGTAGGAGGAGAAATGAACATCGAACGACTTTACAGCGCGGCGCGTCCCCGGCACCGGGTTTGGTGCATGGCGTCGGAGCTGACGGCGGGGCAGACGGACGGGACTTATACCGTCAACGACGCCGCCGTGGCCGCTGAGCTGGGGGAGGGCAGCGAGATCCTTGTCATCGACGCGCCGGGGAAGCTGCTGTTTTGGGACAGCGCCAACCGCCTGGCCCACGACTGGACGGGGGGCGGATCATGAGCTTTGACGCCGTAAGCTACATCATGGGCCGCAACGCATCCGGGAGCGGGCCGACGCTGGAGACGCTGCGGCTGACGCAAAACGGCAGCGTCTCCGCCCCAAGCGGCACCGCCTGGGACCAGGTGGAGGCGGCGATACCGAACAGCTACGCGGCGGAGGACGAGGGCAAGGTGGTTTCCGGCGGGGCGCTGGTGGCCCAGGGCACGGAGACTGTGCGCGCCAACGACGTATACGACACCACCAGGGTCCGGGAGATGACCGTGGCTGTGCCGACGTATGGATCGCAGGACGCCGGGAAGGTGGTCAAGGTCGTGGGAGGGGCGGCGGAGCTGGTCCAGCAGGGAGCGCGGACGGTGGGCGTCAACGGGCCTGTGGACACGACGGAGATCAGCCAGCTGACCATCGCCGTCGCGCCGTACCAACAGCCGTTCGCGTCGCCGCTGCGAATCGAGGCGGCGGGACCGCTGGAGATCGACGTGCTGCTATGGTACAACAACATGGGTGTGCAGATCAGCGGAGCCAGCTTTGCTTATGACGGGACCACATGGAGCCGGGTGCGGAAAGACGGGCTGGGCACCTTCGAGGTCGCGGCGGATGCGGATGACCCCAGCATCGGGATCATCACGGTGGAAGCGCCGAGCGCAGGGACGGTGCTCCGGCGGGCGTACTCGTATGTGAGCTGAGGTGAAAAATGGACAGAAGATTTACAAAGCCGCCATATTTTGTGACACCCAGGGCGTACTTTGAAAATTTGGGGTATGAATTTCGAAGCGACCTGGAGTTCGCTGCGTGGTTTTCCGGGTCCGTGGAGCGGGCGGAGGAGTATGCAAGGGCAGCAGCGGAGTCGGAGGAGGCTGCGGAGCAGGCGCAGAAAACCGCTGTACAGCGGGCTTTGGACGCGGAAGCCTGGGCGTGCGGGACCCGGGGCGGCGAGGCTGTGCCGGTGGAGGACCCGACACACGAAAACAACGCGGCCTATTACGCGGCAGAGATGCAGGAGACGGCCCTGCAGGTGGCCGGGAGACAGGCTGCGATGGAGTGCCGCCTTGACGCTCAGGACACGGAGATTGCCGCCATCCGCAGTCAGGCGGCATCACCGTTTGACTTTGCGCAGACCCCAGCAGATTTCGCCGACACGACCCACGCCTATGTGCTCGTCGGCCCCACAGTCACGGTGGACGGAACGACATACGAGCACGGGGCATGGTACTATTACGCAGACAGTGCATGGATCAAGGGTGGGATGCAAGTAGACGACACCCTGACGCTGCCCGGTGTGGCGGCGGACGCAGAGGTCACCGGCGTCGCGATTAGTAACACAAGTAGCGCGTTGTTTAAATATAACTCAGTCAACCTGATCCCCATCCGTAACGACAGTGGGGATGATAACGGCATCGTGTATATTTCGTTGTTGGACGGTAGTTATGCAGTATCTGGAACGGCAACGAGTTCGAGTTATTACCGCATTTTTGACTCAGAGGATTCTCTGCCATCTGGCATGATTGCTGGACAGGACTACGATCTTAAGTTTAACGGTAATAATGTAGCCTTTATCCAATTCTATGC
>Ga0310786_10001307_pt1 | contig 39937 bp, 18 predicted proteins | sample AusTroGonzalo_MG_FD_203881 | JGI IMG/M metagenome (GOLD analysis project Ga0310786, IMG submission 203881) | Bovine rumen microbial communities from tropical cattle in Woodstock, Queensland, Australia - Gonzalo_03 (v2) (version 2) | ecosystem: Host-associated > Mammals > Digestive system >... | reverse complement strand
CAAGTACTACAACTATGGTGTAGACTATATGGACTGGAATGACACCCAGAAGAAGCTCGTCAGTGCTACGAGTCCTGTAAATACAAAGGTCTGGCACCTTGACGGTGGCGGCGCTACCACACTTCCCAGCGGCTGGTATGTGGCCAAGGGCGAAGTCACCTATACTGGCCATCTCCAGTTCACAGGCGACGCCCACCTCATTCTGGCAGACGGCGCAGAGATGAACGCGACGACATCAGATGAATTCATCTATATCATAGACGGCTCTATCGCTATCTATGCACAAAGCAAAGGCGACGATATGGGTTCGCTCACTTGCTTTAGCAAAAACGCAAGCTGCATTTACGCTGAATCTGACGTTGCCAGTGCCGGCATTACCATCAACGGTGGAAAGCTTATCTTAACCAACGTAGGCAGCGCTAATGGCATCATGGTTGTTTCTAAAGGATTTTACAAATGTAGCGTCACTATCAACGGTGGTATCGTTACCACCACTGGTGGCAATTATGGCTATGGCATCTATGCTAACTCTACTAATCGTAATGCCAGCATTACCATCAATGGTGGTCAGGTAACTGCCACTGGTGGCAACGAAGGTCATGGCATCATTGTCGGCTCCAAGAATGGAACTGCCAACATTACCCTTAGCCTGACCAATGCCAACGACTTCATCAAGGCCAGCAGCTATTCCGCCACAGACTACGTGACAATCCCTGCTGGTACGCTTCTCTTCGTTGACGGCACATCGACCGTCCTCGGTAACCCCGATGCCCCCTACGTCTTCGAAAATGCTCTCGATCTCGACGCAATCGCTGGCAAGACACTGCGCGTAGCGAAGAACCTCCCCGTCAGCACTGGCGAGCAATACACTGTTGTCTATCAGGAAGAGGGCGACTGGAAGGTCATTAACCCCAATGTCAAGATGTATGTGCCTACGGGCAACATCATCAAGAATCTTAATGGTGAATATGAAATGGAACTCAAGGAAGTGACTGATGGTGGCATCCCCGATGGCATGCCCGTCATCCTCGGCGTTGAGAACGGTTCACTGCCTGAGAACATCCCCGTGGCTGGCACATCAGCAGACGAAGCCGATGCCATCGAGGATGCCTATGACAACACTGTGAAGGACGTTAAGAAAGAGCAGGGCGACAATCTGCCCGCCATTACCTTTTTCGGCACTAACACGACGGAGACTCTGGCCCAGCAGATTATCAATGCCGCCAGCCCCAAGGACAATCAGGGTAACGTGATTGCTGGCCAAGAGGTTGACCCCAAGGACTACTTCGTCCTCGGCTTGGTAGGTGGTAAACTGACCACACTCGCTGCCAATCAGTCGGCTGTGCCATCGAGTAACCAGCCCGTGGTTGTCATCAGCAAGTTCGACTTCCTGCAAATGATTCGTGGCATGTACACCGCACTTACTTCGAATGCTCCCAGCATAGTGATTGACTTGGGAGATGTGACGGGAATCGAAACGGTTCAGGGTTCAGGATTCATGGTTAATGGTTCTGACTGGTACACCCTTGACGGACGCAAGCTCATCAAGCAGCCGACCACTAAGGGCGTGTATATCCGTAATGGAGTTAAAATGGTAGTGAAATAGGAAGACCAGAAAGAAGAAAGCAATATATGAAAAGACAAACCATTAAAACAATTTTGGCACTGCTCGTGGTGGTTGCCATGATTAGCGACGCATGGGCACAATCCACGGGAAGTAAGAAGGAATCTCCGAATATAGGCCAAATAGGGTGGGAAAATTGTACTTATGAATGGTGGGGTGCATCCCGTCCTGACCTCAATCCCAACGGAATGACTGCTGTTTATATTGAAGCTGTAGATAATATCACGGATGTGATGGGTTGGCATAATTGCGACGTCGGCGATGCCAACTCCCACATGGCTAAAGTCGTGGGAAATGTCAACTTACGAAATGTTTATGGCGGCTATTCTACCAATGGCGATGCCAACAACAACGTCGTCATAATCAATAGCGGTACTTTCAGCGGAAATGTTGTGGGTGGATACGCGCATAAAGGAGCAACTGCCAGCGGCAACAAGGTCTTCTTCAATGAGGGTCATATGGGCGGGGAATATAAGGTTGTCAGCGGTGGACAAGGAATGATAGTTACAGGAAACGAGGTCATTATTAACGGTGGCACCTTTGGGAACGAAATAGCTGGAGGAATTGGGATGGACTCGGGCAGCGAAGTTTCAGGAAACACCGTTACCATTAACGGTGGCACCATGCGTAAAATATTTGGTGGAAACATTGGTGATACTTCTTATAAGAATATTACCACCAACAACAACACCGTCAATATCCTCGCAGCGATTTCTGCAACGCAATTAACTGGCGGCATTGGAGAGATATCTAAGGGTAACACGCTGAACCTGGGTGCCACAGGAATAACCGTTGGCGACAATGGTGTTACGCACTTCCAGACCATTGGGGTAATTGAGGACGCGGTATTTGCGGAGGGAGCAACGGTGCTCTCGGCAAAGAAGTTCCTGAACGCCGACGGCACGAACTTCAGCGGCACGTTGGACCTTTCCAGGGCGGTGGGGCTTTCCTCAGGTGCACCAGGCACCATGACGCTGCTGGCCTCGGAGACTGCAAACAATTTCTCAAATTTGAACCTGGCCTACAACGCGGCGACGCAGACGACGCCCGTGCCCATTACGACGGAGGGCTTGATCTATTTCTTCCGGGAGGCTGTGAACGGAGACTGGAACACATTCTACAGTAGCAGAAACAAGGTGGCGTTGACGGACGATTATAAGCGTGTCAACTTTACCGCTATCTCTCCCCATCTATCCTACACCGACAAGACAAACGCAGAGGCAGGGGAATTGACCCTCTACGCCCAGCCTGCGGTAAGCGACACGGATGCGGGCTACGAGGTGGACACGGATGCTGACAACAACGTCACGCTCTCTCTTGTGGACGGCTTCAAGAAACTGACAATAGCGGGTAGCACGTGGAATACAGTGAACAACAACAGTACGTTGGGGATGAACATGCCAAAGACCGGCATCAATACCTTGACGCTTAATGGGGTCGCCGATAACACCTTCAGGGTTTACGACGACGGTGGTAAGAGTGGTAACTACAGCAATGGCTGTAATGGTACCCTTGTCATTACAGTCCCAGAGGGCTGTTTAATTAACGTCAAGAGCAATAGCATAGCATTGTCACAAACCAGTGACGATTATCTGAACATCTATGACAACGACGCAGCAAGCGGTAAGATGCTGGGGTCAGTGAGAGGAGACTCGTATGATGGTCCTGCCATCAACTACACCAGCAAAAGCAATTATCTGACACTCCAATTTAACTCATCTGCCGCTGCTGCCACTGCTGCCGGCCTCGATCTCACCGTGACGATTAAGGAAAAGACGCTGTTGACCAACAATCTCTCGAATGCTACAGTGGACTTTTGGGTAAGTGCTTCGGAGCCTACCAGCACGACCGTCTTTGCCGATGAAGACAAGACTAATCTGGCTGAACCAGGCGAATATGTCGTGATGCACATCGTGCCCAGTGACGGCTATTGGACTAATCAGGATTTGCTGTTTAGCATGGAAACTGGTGCCTTGCTGGCTCCCAGTCTGCGTGCACCAGGCCTCGACCTGGGTCAGACTCCGACATTGCTGAAGGCTGACGAGGGTTATTACAACGGTGCCGGCTGGTACTACTACCAGATACCTGCTGCACATACCACCGACAGCTATAAGACGAGTACCGTCGACGGCTTTGTGGTGCCGACATTCGACCTAAGGAATGCTACGGCCAGTGTCGACGGTAAGACCCTGACGGTTGCCAGCGGCGACTGGAACACCACCGTCAGCATCGATAAGAATAGCTTTACCTATAATGGTGCTGCACAGGGTCCACTACTCAGCGGTACCACGATGCAGATAAAGAAAGGCACTGACGATGCCTGCACTCTGCCCCTGAGTGGCAACGTCACGCTAAGTAGCACGGCAACCAATGCCGGTAATCACAACGCCACACTCAGCGCCGCCACCAATGGCTGCTTCACCAGCACTACGGAAATACCCTTTACCATTGGCAAGAAGGACTTGACCGTAACAGCCAACAACCATAGCATTGTCTTTGGTAGTGCTGCTGCTAACAATGGGGTAAGCTATAACGGTTTTGAGAACAACGAGACGGCTGCTGTACTTGGCGGTACCCTGGCTTACGCTTACAACACAGCCAACGACAATACTGGTACGCCATACACCGCAGGAACCAGTGGCGTTGGAACATATTACATCATCCCCAGCGGATTGACATCGAACAACTATAACATCGCTTATGCTACTGGTACGATGACCGTAAACGCTAAGCGCGTGAACGATTCTAGCGTGGCTGAGGAACAGGACAGCAAGATTACCATCTTGACAACTGATATCCCTACTGCGGGCTACGTATACGACGGTACGGCAAAGACACCTACTGTTCAGGTCAAGGATGGCGACAACGTCATTTCTCCTGATGAGTACACCGTCAGCTACAGCAACAACATCAATGCTGGCACCACGGCAACGGTGACTATTACTAATAAGGCGGGCGGTAACTACAACGTCAGTGGTTCGAAGGCCTTCAGCATTGCCCAAAAGACACTGACCATTACTGCCAACGACCAGGAGAAGGCTACGGGCAGTGACGATCCGACACTGACCTATACTCAAGACGGTCTTGTGGCTGGCGATGCCATCACAGGAGCACTGACGCGTGTAGCAGGTGAGGCTGTTGGCAGCTACGCCATCAGCCAAGGTACGCTCTCGGCAGGCAACAACTACACGATTAACTTCACGGGGGCCACACTGACCATTTACCGTGACCTGAAGATGGCTGAGATGTTCAGCGGTACCAACGAATGGGCATCCATGATTGCTCTGGAAGACCTGGCAGTACCTGCAGGTATGGGGGCATACATCGTGACAGGTGTCAGTGGAAATACGGTCATCACGAAAGAGATATCGTATATCCCTGCGGGTGTGCCCATCATACTGCAGAAGAAGGACAACAACGCCAGTGGTAAGGCTACCGCCGTCACGGGTACCGACGACGTGAGCGAAAACCTGCTGAAAGGTAGTGCTACGGAAGCCTCAACGATACAGCCATACAAGGACTACGTGCTCTATAACGGTCGCTTCGAACTGGCTGGTGTCAGCAGCGTGCCTGCTGGCAAGGTTTATCTGCCGGCTACGGCTCTGAGTGGCACGGCGGCGCCAGGATTCCTGATGATAGGTGATGAAACGACAAGCCTCTCCCCCGTCCCCTCTCCAAGTAGAGATGGGGGCAGCCAAGCCTGGTATACCATTGATGGGCGGAAGCTGGATAAGAAGCCGATGCAAAAAGGTGTTTACGTTAATGGAGGTATCAAGGTTGTAGTGAAGTAATGGAAGTGCCCCTTGTCGGGGCAGATTGCAACGCCACACTCTGACCTTAGGTCAGAGAAATTAATCAATATTAAATTCAAAATTATTTTGTTCAATTTTTGGGCCAATTTTGTTTAATTTCTCCGCTGAAAGCGGACTGACAGAAAAGAAGAAAGAAGAAAGAAACGAGATATGAAAAGAGTATTGAGTATTATGGCCCTCATCGTTGCCGTATGCAGCGGGGCATGGGCACAGAGAATAGCTATTAGCACGGACATCGCAAACGGTACCGTAGCGGTGGACAATGCCAACCTGACGGGGGCGGCTACCGTAACGCTGACCGTGACACCTGCTACGGGTTACTACATCACGGCATCGGACATCGTCGTGACGCGGACGGCACCAGAGGCGCAAGCACCGCGAAGGACACCGGATGTCGGCCAGAAGTATAACGTGACGGCGGCATCGGTGGACGCCACGGGTAAGGGTACGTACACCTTCAGCGTGGAAGACGGGTACGGTGCCTACGTCGAGGCAACGTTTACGGCTTGCAGTGCCATCACACCTGTTGTCAGCATTGAAGGATGGACGTACGGTGAGACGGCTAATAGCCCGAGTGTGACGGGTAATCCGGGTAATGGTAGTGTCACCTGTTATTATAAGGTAAAGGATGCCGACGACGCCACCTATACCACGACCGTGCCTACGGCGGCCAACACCTATACCGTGCGTGCCGTCGTGGCAGCTGCCGGACACTATCTGGGCGGTACGGCTACCGCGGACTTCACCATCTCGGCATTGACGACTGTTGTCGTAACCATCACTGGCCACTATAACAAGGCGGCATACGACGGCACGGAGCACAGCGTGAGCGGCTATGACGTGAGTATCAGCAACAATCTCTATAAAGAGAGCGATTTTACGTTCAACGGCACGGCCAGCGCAGCCCGTACGGATGTGGGTAAGACCATGATGGGACTGGCTGCCAGTCAGTTTACGAACACCAATCCGAACTTCTCCAGTGTGACATTCAACATAACCGACGGCTACCAGGAGATTACATCGATTGATGAAGTGATAGTGACCATTACCGGTCATATCAATACCACTGACTACGACGGCACGGAGCACAGCGTGAGCGGCTATGACGTCAGTTTCAGTAATGCACTTTATACGGCAGCGGACTTCACGTTCAGCGGTACGGCCAGCGCAGCCCGTACAGATGCAGGAAAGACTATGATGGGACTGTCGGCCTCGCAGTTTACGAATACGAGTGCGAACTACGGTACCGTGACATTCGTCGTGACCGACGGCTATCAGGAAATTAGTCCTATCACTGCCACCGTGACTATCACCGGACATCATGACGTGGTCGCATACGACGGAACGGAGCACAGTGTAACGGGTTACGATGTCAGCTTCAGCAACAACCTCTATAAGGAAACAGACTTTACGTTTAGCGGTACGGCTGAGGCAAAGCGCACCGACGAGGGCACGACCTTCATGGGGCTGGCTGCCGATCAGTTTACGAATACCAATGCCAACTTCGACGGTGTGACATTCAACGTGACCGACGGTTATATGCAAATTACTGCCGTTACCGATGTGGTGGTGACCATCACTGGCCATAACAATACCATCGACTATGACGGTACGGAGCACAGCGTGAGCGGCTACGACGTGAAGATCAGTAACCCGCTCTATAAGGAGAGCTACTTTACCTTCAGCGGGACGGCTGAGGCGAAGCGTACCGATGCGGGTAAGACCATGATGGGACTGGAAGCCTCGCAGTTTGCGAATAAGAACGTAGATTTCACCAACGTGACATTCAACGTGACCGACGGCTACCAGACCATCAGTCCCATTACCGCCACCGTGACCATCAAGGGCCACAGTGATATCGTGGTCTATGACGGTACAGAGCATAAGGTGAGCGGCTATGATGCCACATTCAGCAACAATGTCTATAAGGAGACTGACTTTACGTTCACTGGTACGGCTGAGGCTGCCCGTACGGATCAGGGTACGACGGAGATGGGACTGGCTGCCAATCAGTTTACGAACAACAATACGAACTTCAGCACCGTAACGTTCAGCGTCATCGACGGTTATCAGACCATCAACAAAAAGGCGGCTGCGCTTACCGTCACCGTCACCCCCAAGAGCTACGACGGTAATACTGATGCCGAAGTGAGTGTGGCCGTCGATACGCACGTGAAAGGTGAAAGCCTGACCATCACCGGTCTGACGGGTACGTTCGACAATGCCAGCGCCGGCACCGACAAGACAGTGACGGTGAATAGCAGCGCGGCAGTCGTGACGGCTGGTGAAAATACCAAGTTGGATAATTACGAGGTGGTTTATCCTACCCAGGCGAAGGGCACTATCACACAGCTGACGGGTGTCGTCGTGACCATCACCGGCCACAATAACAAGGCGGCATTCGACGGTAAGGAACACAGCGTGAGCGGCTATGACGTGAGTATCAGTAACAATCTCTATAAGGAGAGCGACTTCACGTTTAGCGGTACGGCCAGAGCAGCCCGTACGGAAGTGGGTAAGACCATGATGGGCCTGGCTGCCGACCAGTTTACGAACAACAATGCGAACTTTGACGGTGTAACATTCAACGTGACCGACGGCTATCAGGAAATCACATCGATTGATGAAGTGATTGTGACCATTACCGGTCATATTAACACCACTGACTACGACGGTACGGAGCACAGCGTGAGCGGTTATGACGTCAGCTTCAGCAATGCACTTTATACGGCAGCGGACTTCACATTCAGCGGTACTGCTGAGGCGAAGCGTACCGACGCTGGTAAGACCATGATGGGACTGGCTGTGTCGCAGTTTACGAATACGAACACGAACTTCGGTAATGTGGTATTCGTGGTGACCGACGGCTATCAGGCTATCAATAAGAAGGTGCCAGTGCTCACCGTTACCGTTACGCCCAAAGGCTACGACGGTAATACCGATGCTGAGGTGAGCGTGACCGTCGATACGCATGTGAAAGGTGAGAGCCTGACCATTACCGGTCTGACGGGTACGTTCAATGATGCCAGCGCCGGCATAGACAAGACGGTGACGCTGAACAGCAGCAAGGCTGTCGTAACGGCAGGAGAGAACACCAAGTTGGAGAACTACGAGGTGGTTTATCCCACTGAGGCAAAGGGTACCATCTTCGACCGCCGTCATAGCGGCATCTTGGTACGACGTAACGACACGAACGAACAGGTGGACAATGACGCCTTCCTGACCGTGATGGATGACGGAACGCTGCGCATCGACCAGATCAACATCATTAACCCCGATGCGGTCAACGGTGTCGCCCGTGGTGTGAGCGTGTATATCCCCGCTACACTGAAGAACTATGACGATAAGACGGGTGCCACCTATGGTGTGGCTTCGGACATCATCGTGACGGATGCCAACGTGCCTGTGACGGATATCTACATGCCTGAGACGGACGAGATGATTCAGGTGGCAGCCAATGCCTTCCGCCTGAATCCGACGGCCAGCACGACAGCCCGCATCCATACCACACTGGCCCTGCTTGACGACTACGCCCTGACACCCGGTCTGCAGGCTGAATACGAGGCCGGCCATGTGGTTGCCTCTGTCCACGCCACTTCGCAATACTGGACGTTGTCGTGTGGTGTTGACGTGGCTCTGCCTGACGGTGTGACTCCGATGATTTGTAAACTGCGCGACAACGCGTCGCTGGCAGCCTATGCCATCACCGAGCCTACTGTTCAGACGGAAGAGGGTCCGCAGGTGCTGCTGTTCAGTAACAATGGTCTGTTGATGAAGAGTAAGACCGGCCACTACATGCTGACGGCATGGCCTACGGCAGCACATCCCAGTGGTTCAGCCATCTCGACGGAGCCTGCCAATAGCTACGAGGGTAACTTGCTGGAATTCATCCTGGAGAGTAAGCACTTGCCTTATAACGAAGGCTACTTCGTACTGAAGGACGGTCAATTCCATCCCGTCAAGGACAATGCTGCCATGGTTCCTGCGGGTAGGGCAGTGGTACATCTGCCGAAGACCTTGCCTGCCAGCCTGGCACCAGTGCTGACAATCTACGATGGCACCACGGGCATTGCCCTCATTGATAATGGAGAATTGATGATTGATAATAGGGCTGGCGCGTGGTATACCCTCGATGGACGGAAGCTGGATAAGGCTCCGAAGACTAAGGGCATCTACGTAAATGGAGGTCGTAAGGTCGTAGTGAAGTAATGGAAATGCCCCTTGTCGGGGCAGAAATTAATCAAAAATATTTTGTTCAATTTTTGGGTTAATTTTGTTTAATTTCTCCGCTGAAAGCGGACTGACAGAAAAGAAGAAAGAAAAAAAGAAACGAGATATGAAAAGAGTATTAAGAATATTAGCAATCATCGCGATGACTATAGTAGTTATGGCATCGTGCGACAAACTGGATAACCCTGTGCGTTATGCTGAAGAGCTCAGCATTAGTGGTGACAGGAATGAACAGGGACAGATAGAGATGCAGGTGGGCATGGAACAGCAGCTCATCATCATAATGGACCATTACTGGACACCAACGAAGGATAGGTTTACATGGACATCGAGTGACACATCGGTAGCTACCGTCAGCGAGAATGGCTTGTTGAAGGCCGTGGGCAACGGTACGGCACTGATTACTGCCCGGTGGACTGAAGACCCGAGCCGAAAGGCAACGGTAGAGGTTGTGGTCAAAGAGGAGCAGCCAGAAGAGGATATGGATGCCATCATTGTTGTCAGTGATGACGAGGTGTCGCAGGATGAAGCGGAGGCTCCAGAGGTTGTTTTTGGCGAATAATGGCAGGTAATGGCAAATAAATGTCGATTTATTTTGCTATTCGCCCGAAATGCATTAATTTTGCAAAACAATAACCTTTAAACTAACAATATGATGAGTGAAATTCAGAATCTGAACCCGCAGTGTATCTGGAAGAACTTCTATGCACTGACACAGGTACCCCGTCCCAGTGGACATTTGGAGAAAATACAGCAGTACCTGCTCGACTTCGGTAAGCAGGCAGGCGTTGAGGCCTTTAAGGATCCCGCAGGTAACATCGTGTTCCGCAAGGCGGCCACACCAGGTATGGAGAACCGCAAGGGCATCATCCTGCAGGCCCACATGGATATGGTGCCGCAGAAGACGCCAGAGTCAACACATAACTTCGAGACCGACCCCATTGAGCCGTGGATTGACGGTGAGTGGGTGAAGGCCAAGGGTACCACGTTAGGTGCCGACAATGGTCTGGGCGTTGCTGCCATCATGGCCATCATGGAGGCCAAGGACCTGAAACACGGTCCCATCGACGCACTGATTACGCGCGACGAAGAGACGGGTATGTATGGTGCCAACGAACTGCCTGAGGGTGAGTTGCAAGGCGACATCCTGCTGAATCTGGACTCAGAGCATTGGGGCAAGTTCGTCATCGGTAGTGCCGGTGGTATCGACGTGACCGCTACGCTGGACTATCAGGAGGTAGATACCGATGCCGAGGACGCTGCTGTCCGTGTGACGGTGAAGAACCTGCGCGGTGGACATAGTGGTCTGGAGATTAACGAGGGCCGTGGTAATGCCAACAAACTGCTGGTACAGGTAGTACGCGAGGCTATCGCTGAGACGGAGGCCCGTCTGGCATCATGGAACGGTGGTAACATGCGTAATGCGATTCCCTTTAAGGCTGAGGCTGTGCTGACATTGCCGAAGGAGAATATCGCAGCACTGAAGGAGATTGCTACCGACTGGCAGGAGACCTTCAACGACGAGTTCAAGCTCATTGAACCGCAGGGCATCGAGGTGATTGTCGAGGAGGTAGAGACACCGAAGAAGGAGGTGCCCGTTGAGATTCAGGACAACCTGGTGGATGCCATCTTTGCCTGTCACGACGGCGTCATCCGCTTTATCCCCGCCTATCCCAGTGTGGTAGAGACATCGTCGAACCTGGCCATCATCAACATTGGTGAGGGTAAGGCCAGCATCAAGATTCTGGCCCGTTCGAGTCGTGAGGATATGAAGGACTACGTGGTCACCATGCTGGAGAGTTGCTTCTCGATGGCTGGCATGAAGGTAGAGACAGCTGGCTCGTATGGCGGCTGGGACCCCAACCCCGACAGCGAAATCCTACACCTATTATTAAAAGAATATAAGGAGCTGTTCGGTCAGGACGGTATCATTCAGGTAGACCATGCCGGTCTGGAGTGCTCAGTGATTTTGGGTAAGTACCCCTGGCTCGACGTCGTCAGCCTCGGTCCTACGATGAAGTCGCCGCACACCACGACGGAACGTGCCCTGATAGAGACCGTTGCCCCCTTCTGGCAATTGCTGAAGAAGACGCTGGAAGATGTGCCAGTGAAATAATACTAACGAATTAAAAAGAAAGAAATTGGAATAATTGGAATAATTAAAACCAGAAATTGCAAGAAAAAGAATCATTCATGGATATAATTATTCTAATTATTCTCATTTCTTTCACAAAAAAACAACCATTTATTCTTTCTTTTCTTATTTTTTCCTTACCTTTGCACACGATAAACAATTAAAGTAACAATATTATGGACGATTACCCGGCGGAAAATTACAATTCGTAATGGCGGGGGATAGCGAGCAAAGCTGCTAATCCCTTTGCCGCATTATTCACTTTTCACTATTCACTATACATTAGCGAAGCGAAAGAAAACGGATTAGCACAATGAAGACTTACTGGAACACCCAAGGTGGGCTCACCCAGATCAGTGAATGGCAGCCCAATAGTTGGATACAGGTGACGTGTCCGACAGAAGAAGATCAGCAGTTGTTGGAAGAGCAGTTTCAGATTCCCGACTACTTCCTTTCAGATATCAGCGATACCGACGAGCGTGCCCGTTACGAGTACGACGACGGTTGGATGCTGATCATCCTGCGTATCCCTTATGTTAAAGAAGTACGCTCGCGCACGCCATATACCACTGTGCCCCTTGGTATCATCCATAAGCGCGACGTCACCATCACGGTCTGCTATTATGAGACCAATATGATGATAGACTTCGTATCGTTCCAGCAGAAGCGGGGGGCGGGCTTTACTGACCATGTCGACATGATATTCCGTTTGTTCCTGAGCAGTGCCGTCTGGTATCTGAAGCGTCTGAAGCAGATATCGATGCTGGTCGACAAGGCCAAGCGCAACCTCGACAAGGAGGTGAACAACGAGAGCCTGATAGGTCTGTCGCGCCTTCAGGATTCGCTGACGTACTTCACCACCTCTATCCGTGGCAACGAGAACCTGTTGCAGAAACTGAAGTTCAAGTTGCAGATTGACGAACTGGACGCCGACCTGATTGAGGACGTCAACATCGAGATGACACAGGCCCGCGAGACGACGAACATCTATTCGAACATCTTGGAGTCGACAATGGATACCTACCAGTCGATTATCAACAACAATATGAATACCATCATGCGTACGTTGACATCCGTTACCATTATCCTGATGTTGCCGACGCTGGTGGCTTCCTTCTTTGGTATGAATCTTATCAACGGTATGGAAAACAGTCCCGTAGGATTCATCGTCGCTATCGTCATTTCAGTGCTAATTTCAGTGCTGTCGCTGCTGGTATTCAAGCATAAACGACTGATATAGTGAAAAGTGAATAGTGAAAAGTGAATAATTTGCTTCCGCAAAGATATTTTCTTGTAAAAATTTGGTTGTTTCAGAATTATTTGCTAATTTTGCCGAATATCTCGGCGAAAAGCCTGAATAATTGTATGAACTAACCCTATCATTCACTAAAACGTATTGAAACGATGATGGACTCTCAAGAACAGACTCCCATTGAGGAGCAGACCGTAGAACAGACCGTAGTAGAAACCGCAGCAGACGTAGAACAGCCCGCAGCAGTTGAAGAGCAGCCTGCAGAGGAGCAGCCCGAGCTCGACAATTTGGTTGTCGAGTCCGAGCCCGAAGCTGAACCTGAGCGTAAGCAGTACGAGACCAAGCAGGAAGTGCTGGAACGCGTACGTGAGTTGGCTCATGGCGACGAGGCTCCCCAGAAGGACGAAGTCGACTATCTGAAGACTTGCTTCTACAAGTTGCATGTTGCCGAGCGTGAAGCACAGCTCAAAGCCTATATCGATGGCGGTGGCGATCCTGAACAGTATCAGATTACCCCAGATCAGACCGAGGAGGCTTTCAAGGCTGAGATGGTTGTCGTTCGTGAGAAGCGTCAGCAGCTGTTCCGTCAGCAGGAGCAGGAGAAACAGGAAAACCTGGAGAAGAAGCTGGCCATCATCGAGAAGATCAAGTCTATGGTTACCTCACCCGAGGAGGCTAACAAGTCGTATAAGGACTTCAAGGCCCTGCAGGACGAGTGGCGTGAAATCAAGAACGTGCCTGCTGAAAAGGCCAACGAGCTCTGGCGTAACTACCAGTTGTATGTCGAGCAGTTCTACGACCTGCTGAAACTGAATAGTGAGGCGCGCGAATATGACTTCAAGAAGAATCTGGAACTGAAGACCAAGCTCTGTGAGGCTGCCGAGAAGTTGGCCGACGAAGAGGATGTCATCAGTGCCTTCCATCAGTTGCAGAAGTTGCACCAGGAGTACCGTGAGATCGGTCCTGTCAGCAAAGAGCTGCGCGAGGAAATATGGCAGCGTTTCAAGGCTGCTTCTACCGTCATCAACAAGCGCCACCAGCAGCACTTCGAAGGTCTGCGTGCCAAGGAGGAGGAGAATCTGGAGCGTAAGACCAAGCTCTGCGAACAGATTGAGGCAATTGCAGCCGAAACGTGTAAGACGGGTGCCGACTGGGAGAAGCGTACCAAGCAGATCATTGACCTGCAGGCAGAGTGGAAGACCATCGGTTTTGCTCCGCAGAAGATGAATGTGAAGATTTTCGAGCGTTTCCGTTCGGCCTGTGATGACTTCTTCGGTCGTAAGGCTGAATTCTTCAAGGGTTTGAAGAATACCTTCAAGGAGAATGCCGACAAGAAGCGTGCCCTCGTCGAGAAGGCTAAGGCTTTGCAGGATTCTACAGATTGGAAGTCTACCTCCGACAAGCTTATCAATCTGCAGAAGGAGTGGAAGACCATCGGTATGGTGCCCAAGAAGTTGGGCGACCAGCTGTGGGAGGAATTCCTCGGTGCTTGCAACAAGTTCTTCGAGGCCCGTAACGCAGCAGGTGCCGGTCAGCGTGGTGAGGAGTACCAGAATCTGGAGAAGAAGCGTGACGTCATTGCCCGCCTGAAGGCTGCTGCCGAAGAGGCAGGTGAGGGCCTTCAAGAGCGTGTCCAGCAGTTGGTCGAGGAGTATCAGTCCATCGGTCATGTACCTTTCAAGGAAAAGGATAAGCTCTACGATGAATATCATGCCTTGCTCGACAAACTCTATAAGGATTTGAATATCAGTGTTGCCAAGCGTCGCCTGTCGAAGTTCAAGGACAACCTGAAGCAGGTGGCTGAGCGTGGCGGTAATGCACTTGACAGCGAGCGTGCCCGTCTGATGCGTCAGTACGAACAACTGAAGAGTGAGGTGCAGACCTACGAAAACAACCTCGGTTTCCTCAACGCTTCCAGTCGCAAGGGTAATACGCTTATTGATGAGATGAACCGTAAGGTGCAGAAGCTCAAAGATGAGGTGCAGCTTGTACGCGATAAGATTAAGGCGATTGATGCCGAGAATGCAAAACAGGACTCTTAGGAGTCCTTTTTTTGTATCATGATTCTTACTGAATGTATGATGTATTAGTAATTGTTACAAATACAAAAATCTGTGTTACACAATATAAAACGAATATATAAAATAATGTGTATCTTTGCAGCGTTATCAACAACAAATAATCTTTGTAGCTTGTTTTTTAGGTTAGGTAATAGACTATAGTTAAGTAGTTTTGGTATGTATTAGATGGAGGGCTGACGTGAGTCACCCCTCTTTCTTTTTCCTATTTGTAACATTTACGAAAGAATGTGAAACAACATTAGGCCGCAGGGGTGGGAAATTTTTCGTAATTTTGCATCCTGAAAGCTTTGCTTTAGGAATCACTATTCAACAACATAACAACAAAAACTATGAAAAAAGTACTTGAAACTGTGCTGATGGCAGCTTTACTCTTTGCGCTGCCCGGCAATGTCTTGGCTCAAAAGAAAGCAGCCAAGAAAGTAACAGCAAAGAAGGCAGTAGTAGAACAACAGACCGTAGATACTGCCGATCCAAACTTCTACATTTTCCTGTGTTTCGGACAATCAAACATGGAAGGCAATGCCCGTCCTGAGGCCGCTGACTTGGCAAGCCCAGGTCCCCGCTTCCTGTTGATGCCTGCCGTGGACTTCCCCGCTACCGACCAGCGTCCCGCCCGTAAGATGGGTGAGTGGTGTGAGGCTTCGGCTCCTCTGTGTCGTCCGAATACCGGTCTGACCCCTGCCGACTGGTTTGGCCGCACCCTTGTGGCTTCGTTGCCTAATAACATCAAGATTGGTGTGATTCACGTGGCCATCGGTGGTATCGATATCAAGGGCTTCCTGCCTGATAGCATCCCTACCTACGTGGAGAAGAAAGCTCCGGGTTGGATGAAGGGTATGCTTAAGGCTTACGATAATAATCCCTACAAGCGTTTGGTCGAGTTGGCCAAGAAAGCCCAAAAGGACGGTGTCATCAAGGGTATCCTGATGCACCAGGGCGAAACGAATACCAATGACCCCCAGTGGGCTGGCATGGTGAAGCAAGTATATGACAACCTCTGTGGTGACTTGCAGCTGAAACCTGAGGAGGTGAACCTCTATGTCGGTAATATCGTTCAGGCCGGTGGTAAGGGTGTCTGCATCGGTTGTAAGAAGCAGATTGACGAGCTGCCCCAGACTATCCATACCTGTCAGGTCATTTCTTCTGACGACTGCACGAACGGTCCTGACCGTCTGCACTTCGACGCTGCCGGTTATCGTGAGTTAGGTTGCCGCTATGCTGAGGCAGTGGCCCGTCACCTTGGTTTCGAGCCCAAGCGTCCCCAGTTGCCTGTAGTTATCAAGAAAATCAATGTGCCTGCTGACGCTGTGACTGTTGAGAACGCCGTTCCCGGTAACGATTTCCCGAAGATTGACAAGCAGCGTCGTGCCTACTTCCGCATTCAGGCTCCTCAGGCCAAGAAGGTCGTGGTGGACATCTGCAGCAAGAAATATGATATGGAACCCGACGGTAAGGGTGGCTTCATGGCTGTGACCGATCCTCTGCCTGTTGGTTTCCACTATTATTTCATGGAAGTCGATGGCATCCGTTTTATCGATCCCGCTTCAGAGACCTATTTCGGTAACAACCGTGAGGCCGGTGGTCTGGAAGTTCCCGAGGGTCCCGAGGGTGACTACTACCGTCCGCAGGTGGGTATCCCTCATGGTCAGGTGCGTAGCATCTACTATCACAGTCCCAACTCTAAGTTCGGCGAGTGGCGTCACGCCTTGGTATATACGCCTGCTGAATACGAGACTGGCAAGAAGAAATACCCCGTGCTGTACTTGCAGCATGGCATGGGCGAGGGTGAGACCAGCTGGGCCCTGCAGGGTAAGATGCAGCACATCATGGACAATGCCATCGCTGCCGGCGAGGCTGTGCCAATGATTGTGGTGATGGAAAGCGGCGACATCAAACAACCCTTTGGCGGTGGCAACAACCGTGCGGGCATGAGTGACTACGGTGCTTCGTTCTATCCTGTACTGCTCAATGACCTGATCCCTTATATCGACAAGAACTTCCGTACCAAGGCCGATCGTGAGAACCGTGCTATGGCCGGTCTGTCGTGGGGTGGTCACCAGACCTTCGACGTGGTACTACAGAATCTCGACAAGTTTGCTTGGATGGGTACCTTCAGCGGCGCTATCTTTGGTCTCGACGTGAAGACCGCTTATAACGGTGTCTTTACTAACGCTGACGAATTCAACAAGAAGATTCACTACTTCTATATGAACTGGGGTACTGAAGACTTCATCAAGAGTCAGCCTATCGTCGATAGTCTGCGTGAGCTGGGCATCAAGGTTGACGCCTCTGTTTCTCAGGGTACCGCTCACGAGTTCCTGACATGGCGTCGTGGACTCCATGAGTTCATACCTCATCTGTTTAAGAAGAAGTAAATATAAATATAATGCGTATCAAAACTATTTTCCTGTTATTATTGGCGGCATTGCCGCTAAGTGCAGCAGACAACTTCGTGACGTTTGCTGAACAGAGTGGGGCAGTGGCACTGAAAGGTGCCACCATTGCCTACTCTGACACAGAACCACAGGCCGTACAGATAGCGGCCGCGAGTCTGGTTAACGATTTCCAGAGTGTGATGGGATTCCGTCCCGCCCTCTCATCTCTCACCTCTCAGTCCTCACCTCTGATTATGATTGGTACTGTGGGTTTCAACAAGCAGATAGACCAATGGGTCAAGGGTGGTAAACTGGCCGACTTGAAGGGTAAGCGCGAAAAGTTCATCATCACCACCATCGATGGACAGGTGGTCATTGCCGGTAGCGACCGTCGTGGTACGGTGTTCGGTATCTATGAGCTGTCGCGCCAGATGGGTGTATCGCCCTGGTATTGGTGGATGGATGTCCCCATACAGCGTCAGAAGTATGTTGGTATCCTGCCCGGCACGTTTACCGACGGTGAACCAGCTGTAGAGTTCCGTGGCCTGTTCCTGAACGACGAGGCACCCTGTTTGACGACATGGGTGAAGAATACTTTTGGCACCAACTATGGCGACCACAACTTCTATGCCAAGGTCTTTGAACTTATCCTGCGTCTGAAGGGTAACATGCTGTGGCCCGCCATGTGGGGTTGGGCTTTCTATGCCGACGACCCCGAGAATTTGAAGACGGCTGACGCAATGGGTGTTATCATGGGTACCTCGCACCACGAACCCATGGCCCGCAACCATCAGGAGTATGCCCGCAAGCGTAACGAGTGGGGCGCATGGAACTACCAGACCAACCAAGCCAAACTTGACCAGTTCTTCCGTGAGGGTATCGAGCGCATGAAAGGTACCGAGGATATAGTGACCATCGGTATGCGTGGCGACGGCGACGAAGCTATGAGCGACAAGGCCGACACGAAGCTGATGGAGCGTATCATCAACAACCAACGCAAGATTATCAAGGAAGTGACGGGCAAACCTGCCGAGAAGACTACGCAGGTGTGGGCACTCTATAAGGAAGTGCAGGACTATTATGATGCCGGACTCCGTGTGCCCGACGACGTGATGATACTGATCAGTGACGACAACTGGGGCGACATCCGCCGCGTTCCCGTCAATGACAAGGAGCGTAAGCGTAAAGGTGGCTGGGGTATCTATTATCATGTGGATTATGTCGGCGCTCCCCGTAACTCGAAGTGGCTGAATGTCACCCAAACGCAGCAGATGTTCGAACAGCTCTCGTTGGCTTACGACCACGGCATCCAGCGCATGTGGATCCTGAACGTGGGCGACCTGAAGCCCATGGAGTATCCCATCACCCTGTTTATGGATATGGCATGGAATCCGAAGACCTATACCCAGCAGAACGTCACCGACCATACCCGCGCCTTCTTCCGTTCTGTATGTGGCGATGCTATCGCCACTGAAGCCGCTGATATCTACAACACCAACTGCCAGTATATGGCACGCGTGACACCAGAGATGTTGGATGCCAGAACGTATAACGTGCAGACTGGTGAATGGAAACGTGTAAGAGACGACTATCTGACACTGGAGACCCGTGCCCTGCGCCTTTTCGACGAGGTGCCTGCCGAGGCTCGCGATGCATTCCGTCAGGTGCTGTTATTCCCTGTGCAGGCCATGGCCAACCTCTATGACATGTACTATTCGCAGGCCATGAACCAATATACGGCTAAGGCTGGTTTACCCGACGCCAATCAATGGGCAGAGAAGGTGGAGAAGTGTTTCAAGCGTGACGCCCAGCTGTGCCAATATTATAATAAGGTAATGGCCCATGGCAAGTGGGATGGTATGATGATTCAGAAGCATATCGGCTACACCAACTGGAACGACAACTTCCGTCAAGATATGTTGCCTAGGACTACTACTGTTTCCGTCGATGCTTCGACGGGTGGCTACACCTTTGAGGTACCTACTAATGGCTATGTGGCTATGGAGGCAGAGCACTATTATAGTGCGATGGCTTCCGATGGTACGCAGTGGAGCATCTATCCTGACTACGGACGTACACGCAGTGCAGTGGCTTTGACGCCATACACCAAACCTGTGGGTCAGGCCAGTCTGACCTATCGTTTTGCTCTGCCAAAAGATGTAAAGGATAAGGTGAAGGTACACGTGGTGGTGAAGTCGACGCTTGACTTCCTGAACGTAGGTGGTCATGAGTACACTGTCAGCATAGACGGTTCAGAGCCTCAGACTGTTAATTTCAACAAGACACTGGTTGACCGTCAGCCCTACATGTATTCGGAGTACTATCCTGCTGTGGCTCGCCGTGTTGTTGAGAAGGTGGTGGAACTGCCTGTCGGCACAGCCGATATCCATGAATTGACAATCCGTCCACAGCATCCCGGCATCGTGTTCGAGAAGATTGTTGTGGACTGTGGTGGTTATAAGTCACAGTATCTGTTTGGAGAAGAAACGAGCGTGAAACGTGCTAAATAAAGCGGCCTTTGGCCTAAATATAAAATATAAAAGATATAATTAAAACATAAATAACGATGAAAACGATGAGATATTTATTATTTTTTATTTTTTCTTTATTATTTAGCCCCGTAAAGGCGCAAAACCCTTATCTGCCCCTGTGGGAACACCTGCCCGATGGTGAACCACGTGTATTTGAAGACCCAGACAACCCTGGCAAGTTGCGTGCCTATATCATTGGTTCGCATGATGTCACATATACCGCCTACTGCGGACCCGATATCCGCATGTGGTCGGCACCCGTCGAGGACCTCAGCCAATGGCGCGATGAGGGTCCTATCTTCACATGGTTCGTCAATGGTCAGTGGGACACGATGTATGCCCCCGACCTCGTATGCACCATAGATAAGGCGACAGGTAAGAAGACCTATTGGCTCTATCCCCACAGCCGCGGTTGGCGCCGTACACCGATGGTATGTAAGGGTGACCGTCCCGATGGTCCCTTCACACCCGTAAACCTCACTGCCGACGGTACACAATGTCTGCCCGGTTCACTGATCGACTTCGACCCCTCAGTGTTCATTGAGACCATTACCAACAAGAAAGATAAGGACTTCGACAAGGGTTATCGTGCCTACGTGTTCTACGGTTTCCAGCACTCTACAGCTGTTGAACTGGACCAGAATACCATGTATTCTATGCGTGAGGGTACTGAACGCATCGATCCGTTCATTCCTGCCAGCAGTGCCGATGGTCGTCTGTTGGACAAGGCTGGCAGTGAGTATAAGGCCCTTTATCAGGGTCAGAATCCTTTGGACTTCAATTTCTTTGAGGCTTCGTCTATCCGTCAGGTGGGCAACAAGTATGTGATGGTGTTCTCGGGTTACTCTGGCAAGGAGTACGGACTGGGCAACACAAACTCGGCTCTACGCTATGCCTTCGGTGATACTCCCCTCGGTCCTTGGCGTTCGGGTGGTGTGCTTGTTGACTCGCGTGGTGTCGTCCTGAACGAAGATGGTTCAAAGCTCATCACCACCAATGCTGCTCATAATACGCATGGTTCATTGCAGGAAATCAATGGTCAGTGGTACGTCTTTTACCACCGTCCTCCCCGTGGTTTCGGTAATGCCCGTCAGGCTATGGTCGCTCCTGTGAAGATTACATGGGACAAGAAGCCCGTTGCCAAGGGTGGTGTCGTGAAGATTACCGCCTACGATCCTTACACAAAGGATAATGTGTGGACAGCCAAGGCTGCTGATGGCAATGAATATACCGGTGCCGAGGTAACCAGTGAGGGTTTCCAGATTTTCGGTTTGCCACCTTATAATTATTATAGTGCTGGTCTGGCCTGCTTTATGTATGGTCCTAATGCCAATCAGTATATGCAGGACAACCACGATGTATGGAACAACTCGATGGACCTGGCCGGTATTCAGAACGGTGGCATCATTGGCTTTAAGTACTTTGGCTTTGGTGGCTTGGCTCAGGATACCAAGGGTGTGAAAGCTTTCGAAGGCATCAAGAAGGGCGACAACGCCCATCTCTACCTGAATCTGACTTACAGTGGTAAGGGTGCCTTTAAGATTCATGTCAAGCTGGATGATCCCTGGAAGGGTAAAGAAATTGGTGTCATCTATGTTGGCGATAAGACGCCTACCAATCAGGCTGTGACAATTTCCCACTTAGTTCCTGACGTGGAAGGACTGACTGGCAAGCATGCCATCTATCTTGTTGTAGATGGTCCTGAGATTAAGCAGCCTGAGCAGCCTCAGGGACGTCCTCAGTTCGGTGGCGCCCGTCGCGGTCCCCAGCAGCCCCAGCGTCCGCAGGGTCTGTTCGACCTCCACGGCATCGGCTTCACCAAGACAGACGCCAAGCCTGTTCCTATGGTGCCTGAAGTGATCATCACCGTTGATGGTAAGAAGCTGAATATCCCTGCTCAACCCATTATGTCGACCAATCAGAATGGCTATACCAAGTGTAACCATTATCAGCTCTATGCTCCGTTAAAGGCTAGCTCGAAGGTGCAAGCTACCTGTGTGAAGGCACCTAATGCTGTTCAGTTCAACATCAGTCCTATCGTAGCAGGACGTGCCACCGTTAAGGCTACTTATCGTGGCCAGGAAAAGATATTCTTGATTAACTAAGATATCAGCGACATAAGAGGAAAGAAGCAGGAAGATGTATAGAAAGTTAATAGTCATTACGGCTCTGGCGGCCCTGTTATGGGGCTGCCAGAAACCTGAAAAATTGGATATGGAACAAACTATCAACGAACTCTACCAACGCATGTCCCAAGAGGAGCGTATCGCCCAACTGCGTAGCATGTATATGGACGACCTCTTTGACAAGCAGGGACGGCTGGATACCAATCAGTGTCGTAAACTGATACCCAACGGTATCGGTCATTTCTCACAGTATGCCAGTCAGAAGCAGATGGATCCCAACGTATTGCGCGACCGTGTGGCTGCCGTTCAGGAGTGGTTGATGAAACATACCCCCAACGGTATTCCCGCCTTGTTCCATGAGGAGGTGCTGTCGGGCATTAATACACGCGGTGCCACAATTTATCCGCAACAGATTGGTCAGGCCTGCTCGTTTAATATCGAACTGGCGGAGTTGAAGACCCTTCAGACCTCTACTGCTATGCGTAAGATGGGTGGCGTATTGTCGCTGTCGCCGATGGTTGACGTCTGTCGTACTCCCAGTTTCAATCGTTTGGAAGAGTCGTATGGCGAGGATGCCTACCTTTCTGCAGCGATGGGTGTCGCCTTTGTGCGCGGTTTGCAGCAGGGCGACCTGAGTCAGGGTGTTGGTGCTTGTTCCAAGCACTACCTTGGCTATGGTGGGGGTGGCAATGCCTCTGAAAAGGAACTGATGGAAGATATTCTGATGCCCCACGAGGCCATGATTCGTCTGGCAGAGAGCCGCTGCGTCATGCCGGGCTATCATGCCATGGCTAACACACCAGTTACCTGTGTGGCTGATAGTACCATCTTGAACGAAATCCTCCGTGGCTATTTAGGCTTCGATGGTATGGTGGTTAGCGACTATACGGCCATCGACCAGTTGCCTTTGGCAAGTGAAAAGGGAAAAGTGAAAAGTGAAAAACAGGCTCTCGCCGAGAAAGCTGCTGCTGCCATCAATGGTGGTTGTGATGTCGATTTCCCCTTTGGCGCTAACTACAAGTATTTGCAGGATGCCATAGATCAGGGACTGGTAAAGCCTGAGATACTGGAACGTGCCGTGAAGAACGTGCTACGTTATAAGTACCGTGCCGGCCTGTTCGACGAGAAACCGTATCTCTATGCCAAGGGCGACATCAAGCTCGATACCCCGGAAGAGCGTCAGACTGCCTACGATATTGCAACGCAGTCTATCGTGTTGTTGCAGAACGACAGCAATCTGCTACCTTTGAAGGGCGACTCGCTCCGTATTCTGCTTACCGGTCCTAATGCCAATACCATGTGGGCCATGTGTGGCGACTACTCTTTCCCCTCTATGACCTATTTCTGGAAGAAGGTAGAGACCGACCTCGACCATCCGCATGTCATTACGCTTTTGGAGGGCATGCGCGACCGTCTGCCCGAAGGAGATTCGCTGATGTATAGCCGTGGTTGCGACTGGACGGAAGAGATAGAAACCAAGTTCTCGCATGTTGGCGACAAACGCTCTTGGGAATATCCACTATTACATCGTAAGGTGGACTCTGGCGAGGTGGCCGACAGGGATTCAGCCCTTGCCTTGGCCGATTCAGCTGACGTTATCATTGCTGCCGTGGGCGAGAATGTGATGCTATGCGGTGAGAACCGCGACCGTCAGGGACTTCGCCTGCCTGGTGAACAGGAACAGTATGTAGAGGAACTGCTGGCTACGGGTAAACCTGTTGTCTTAGTGGTGTTCGGCGGACGTGCACAAGTCATTTCCGGACTTGCCGAGCGTTGTGCTGCCGTTATCCAGGCCTGGTATCCGGGCGAGGAGGGCGGTCATGCCGTTGCCGACATCCTCTTTGGCAATGTGTCACCATCAGCCAAGCTGGCCGTCAGCTATCCCAGCAAGGAAATATATACCCCTATCTGCTATAGCTATCCTCTCACCTTTAATAACATCCAGTGGCCTTTCGGTCATGGTCTGAGCTATACCACCTTCGAATATAAGCACATGGCAATCGAAGACGGTGTACGTACCAACGAGCCATTCGTCAACCTCTCGTTCGAGGTTAAGAATACTGGTAAGGTCAGTGCCGACGAGATAGCACAAATCTATATCTCGCCAGCGCCAGACTCGCCTCTCGCTTCTCATCTCTCACCTCTGAAATTGCAGGGCTTTGCTCGTGTTTCGTTAGAGCCCCGACAGAGCAAGACCGTCCGTGTCAAACTCTATACCGAACAGTTGGGCTACTACAGTCGTGAGGGTAAAGAGCGTCAATGGAACGTGCTGCCTGGCAAGTATATCGTCAAGATTGGTGCCTCGTCTGCTGACATCCGACTGGAAGATCAGCTGACGCTTATTGGTGATAGCATCCACAAACCCTTGCGCGAATATTATTTCTCTGATATTACGATAGAATAAAAAGAACGATAAGATGAAAAAACTTATGTTGGTTGCGGTGCTGTTGGCCACCTGCCTCGTAGGAGCGAAAGCCGACGTTGATCCGAACTTCTACATCTATATCTGTTTCGGACAGTCGAACATGGAAGGAAATGCCCAGCCGGAGTCTATCGATAAGACGGGCGTCGACAAACGTTTCCAGCTGTTGGCAACGTGCAATTTCACCAATCCATCTCGCACGAAGGGTAAATGGTATACGGCTACCCCGCCATTGGTAAGTCCTAACGGTGGACTGGGCCCCAGCGACTATTTCGGTCGTACAATGGTTGAGTGCCTTCCAGATAGCGTCCGCGTGGGTGTCATCCCTGTGGCTATGGGTGGTAGTCCAATTGAGATGTTCGACAAGGACAAATACCAGCAGAAAATGAAGGATAACCCCTCTGAGTGGTGGGTCACTTTAGCCAAGAACCACTATGGCGGTAACCCCTATGGACGCATTATTGAAATGGCTAAGGAGGCTCAAAAGGTAGGTGTCATCAAGGGTATCCTGCTTCATCAGGGCTGCTCTAATAATGGTGACAGCAACTGGCCGAACATGGTGAAGAAAATCTATAACGACATGTTGAACGACCTCGGTCTTGGTACCGATAGTGTACCTCTCTTCGTTGGTGAGACACTGTATCAGAACCAGGGTGGTTCATGCTACGCACATAATACGCAGGTGGCACGCATGCCCAGCGTTATCCAGAATAGCTATGTAGTCAGTTCTGACGGTTGTCCCGGCAACGGCAACGATCCATGGCACTTCAACGCTTGGGGCTACCGAATCCTTGGCAGCCGTTATGCCGACGAAGCCCTCTATGCATTGGGCGTTCAGCGTCCCTTCTTCCTCTTCCATAACTACATCTTTGTGGGCAGCAAGAACGCTTCCTTCAATGAAAAGACACGCACCATTACCTATCAAGGTGCAGGCTTGACCACATGGACCTATCCCCACTTCGTTGACTGGTCAGGTTATAAGTATCTGGTTGTGAAGCTGAAGGAAACGCAGACCATCGATGCTGAGGTATGGCTTTATGATACATCTAAGAATGTGACCTACCGAGATGCTATTGGTGACCGCACTACTGTTGTCATCGATTTGCATAATCTGAAATATGGTAATAAGGTCATGGATCCCTCGCAGGTTTATAAGATGGCTTTCCGTACCCAAAAGGCTGGCAAGATAGTTATCGACGACGTATTCCTCAGCAATGATAGCGAGTACGACCCTACGGGCATTAGTAACCTCACCTCAGAGCCATCTCTCAAGGCCGATTATTATGATCTTAATGGTCGTCGTGTGAACGAAAAGGCCCTGAAACCTGGCATTTATATCAGGCAAGGCAAAAAGGTTATCAGGTAAATACCGAATACATATTGCAAGACTGACGTGGAGTCACCTCTATTGCAGAAAAGTAAAGTTTATGTTACATGTGGCAAAGAGAGTCTCAGGAAAAAGAACTAATTTTGCAGCGTGAAACTACATTTCTTTACAAGAGCAAGACTTTTAGCAATATATTTATGGCTATTAGTAGTGGGCTGTTTCGCTCAGCAACCTTTTGGCAATGGACGACTAAAGGTGCAGACCGTGGCACGCAATGCAGTCCGCATACAATATGTCGAAGGTGGACAGCAAACAAGTGACCTGCCCGACTGGCTTTATGTAAAACACGGAATAGTCCAAAGCCAAAACGTGAAAGTAAGGGTTGACGGTAAACGTCAACAGATTGTGATTAGGGATAAAGGTGGCAGGGCCGTATTCACGGCCACTGGCCACCATTTTCATGATGGCGAGGCTACGTTGGCATTTGCAACGGCCAAGGACGAGTGCCTGTTTGGCTTGGGACAGTTTCAGGATGGCTATAGCGATGTGCGCGGTCTGTCGCGCCGGTTAACCCAGGTAAATACGCAGATCAGTCTACCCATGCTGATATCCAGCAAGGGCTATGGTGTTCTGTGGAATAACTACGGATTGACGGAGTTTAATCCATGCGGCAAGAGCGTGACGCTCAGCAAGAGGTCGGATGTTAAAGGTCAGAAGTCTGATGTGGTCGATGTGACAACCACTGAGGGTAACCGTCGGGAGGTGCGCGAACGTCATATCTTTGAGGCAACGATTGATATTACTGAGGCTGGCGACTATAGCCTGTTGCTGGATGTCGGCCAGAAAATGGCCCGTCGCCATAACTTGTGCATTGACGGACAGACGGTTATCGAGATGCAGAACCTGTGGCTGCCGCCTACGGCATCGAAGATTGTCCGCTTGGAGAAAGGACGTCATACCCTAACGGCAGAATTGACGAGGGACGACAAGCCTGTGCTGTATTACGACAAGGTGCAGGACCAAACCGTATTTCGATCGCCCGTCGCCACAGCCGTTGACTATACGGTTTTCGTCGGTTCTCCCGATGAAATCATCGCCACCTATCGCGAACTGACAGGCGAATGCCCACCGATGCCGAAGTGGGCATTGGGATATATCCACTGTCGTGAGCGCTTCCATAGCTCAAAGGAGATTCTTGAGACGGCCCGACGCTTCAAAAAGGAGCAGATGCCCATCAGCATGATTGTGCAGGACTGGCAGTATTGGGGCAAGTACGGCTGGAACTCGATGCGTTTCGACGAAGACCACTATCCTGACCCTAAGGCCCTGACCGATACACTGCACCAGATGGGTATCAGACTAATGCTCAGCGTATGGTCGAAGATTGACAAGAACTCTGAGGTGGGACGTCAGATGGTACGTGACAACTACTACATCCCTGGTACCGATTGGATAGACTTCTTCAATCCTGAGGCTGCCGCTTCCTATTGGCAGAACTTCCGTGAACGCCTGTTGCCATTGGGCATCGACGCCTGGTGGCAGGATGCTACCGAACCTGAGAACGATGACCTTTTAGGTCGTCGCGTGAATAATGGCAAGTGGAGTGGGGAACAGGTGCGTAACGTCTATCCCTTGCTGGTCAACAAAACTGTTTATGAAGGATTGGTACAGGCAGGCAAGGAACCGATGATTCTGACACGTTGCGGTTTCCCCGGTATCCAGCGCTATGGTTCGGCTCTGTGGAGCGGTGACGTGGGTAACGACTGGGAGACCTTCCGTCGGCAGATTGTGGCAGGCTTGGGCGTACAGGCCGCTGGTGTGCCTTGGTGGACGTATGATGCTGGCGGTTTCTTCCGTCCTGGCAACCAATATAATAACCAAGACTATATCGAGCGTATGCTGCGTTGGATTCAGACCAGTGTCTATCTGCCACTGATGCGTGTGCATGGCTATATGAGCAATACGGAGCCATGGAACTATGGTGAGGAGGCTAAGCGTATTTTTGCAACCAGTCTGCAGGAACGCGAAAAACTGCGTCCCTATATTGAAGCATGTGCCGAGCGTGTGTCGAAGGAGGGCTATACGCTGATGCGCCCGCTGGTGTTTGACTTCGCCGACGATCCTGAGGCGCTGAAGCAGAAATACGAATATATGTTCGGTCCGTCACTGTTGGTCAGCCCGATTACCGAACCTGGCGTCACAGAATGGAAGACCTATCTGCCCAAGAACAAGGGCGGCTGGCAGGATGCCCGCACAGGTAAGTATTACGACGGCGGACAGACCGTTACCACACAGGCCTTCAAGGAGTGTATCCCCGTATTCGTCAGGATGGGATATGAAAAAATATTCATAGATCTAACAAAATAATCATCAACAATAAATAACTTTTTAAACCAACTATCACATGAAACGTACATTATTATCAGCTATTGGCTGTTTGCTATTAGCAGTAAGCACCCAGGCTCAGCCTGGTGGCGGTTTCGGAGGCTTTGGCGGTTTCCAGAGGCCACAAGTAAAACTCGAAACATCACAAGAATGGAAGGATGTGAACTATGCTGGCGACGACCAGGCTTATCACACCTGTGACATCTACCTGCCCAAGAAGGAGGCAGAGAGCTATCCTGTCGTTATCCATATCTACGGTAGTGCTTGGTTCAGCAACAACAGTAAGGGTGCTGCCGACCTTGGTACCATTGTGAAGGCTCTGCTCGATGCAGGTTATGCCGTCGTATGTCCTAACCACCGCAGCAGTATGGATGCCAAGTGGCCTGCCCAGTTGCATGATATCCGTGCCGTCATACGCTTTGTGCGTGGAGAGGCAAAGAAATATAAGTTCGACACGTCGTTTGTGGCTACCAGCGGCTTCTCGTCCGGTGGTCATCTGGCCTCGATTGCTGCAACCACCAGTGGTAATACCAAAGCTCAGGTGGGTACAGTAAGCATCGATCTCGAAGGTTCAGTGGGTAAGTTTACTGCTGCCAGCAGTATTGTTAATGCTGCCTGTGACTGGTCTGGTCCTATCGACCTGACAGCGATGGACTGTGGTGATGCCATGAAGATGGGTGAGAACAGCCCTGAGGATGTGCTGTTGGATTCGAAACTTGCCAAGGAGCCGGATAAATATCTCAGTCTGAGTGCTACCAGCTATGTCGACAAGAACTGTCCGCCAATCATTATCTTCCATGGTGAGAAGGATAATGTGGTACCTTGCTGTCAGGGTAAGAAGTTTTTTGAGACGCTGAAGGCCGCCGGTGTCAAGACAGAGGCTACTTTCGTACCTGAGGGCGGTCACGGCATGGGTATGTATAGTGATGAGAACCTTCAGAAGATGGTGAAGTTCCTTGACGAGGCCCGTGGCAAGAAGCCCGAAGGCAAGAGCCGTGTCATAGAGAATGGCGGTACGGGACAGTATAAGGCAATCATGAAGGAAGACCTGTCTCTGAGTGCTGAGCATACCATCTTCGTACCTCAGGACCTGAAGCCTTTCAGTGCCAAGAAACCTTTGCCCGTACTGGTATGGGGTAACGGCGCCTGCACGAATTCGCCCTGGGAACACATGAACTTCCTGAACGAGATTGCTTCACATGGTTTCATCGTGTTGGCTACGGGTGTCATCCCTATGGATGAACAGCCGTACAGAGGTCCGATGTCGCGTACAGAACAGCAGATTCAGAGCATTGACTGGATTATAGCCCAGAACAATGACCCCCAATCGCCTTACTATCAGAAGATTGACACCAAGCACATCTGTGTATCTGGTATGTCATGTGGCGGTTTGCAGACGCTCTTCAACTGTGCTGATCCACGTATCTCAGCACTCATGATATGCAATAGCGGACTTTTCAACCAGCAGAATGCCAATCAGGCTGTTGGCGGTATGCCGATGCCTCCAAAGGAGAAGCTGAAGGAGATTCACACACCGATCATGTATTTGCTGGGTGGTCCTACCGATATTGCATACGGCAATGGTATGGATGACTTCAAGCGCATCGAACATGTGCCTGCTCTGGCCGTTAACTATCCCGTAGGTCATGGTGGTACCTATCGTCAGCCCAATGGTGGCGAGTTTACCATTCCTGCCTTGGCTTGGCTGAAGTGGCAGCTGAAGGGTGACAAAGAGGCTGCAAAGATGTTTACAGGCAAGAACCCCCAACTGCTGAAGCGTGACAAGTGGACATTGGAAGCTAACAAGAAGTTCCAGAAACTGAAGTAATTGTATGAAAGCAAAATATCTGATAGGTTTATCACTTATCACTTTTCACTTTTCACTTATCACTTGCCCCGTAGGGGCGCAGAATGTGCCCTTGGTATATGGTGTTGAGAATACCGGCTTCCATCTGAAGAAGCCTAAGATGGCGGCTCCTGAAAAACTCCCCGTTATCCGTGAGTTGCCCGATGCTTTGGAAGGAGTCAAGAAGTTCTCTGACTGGACCAAGCGTCGTAACACCATCAGTCACATGATTCAACACTACGGCATCGGCGAGAAGCCTGCTGTCGCTTCAGAACAGGTGAAGGCCCGTATGGACGGCGATACGCTGATCGTGGATGTCACCGTTGGCAAGGAGACGCTGACACTTAAATCACAGATACGCTATCCGAAGACGGGTCAGGCCCCATACGCGCTGATGATTGGCACGGATATGATAGCCCTGCCCCGTCAGCTGTTTGACGACAGACCTATTGCTACCACGACATTTACGTCGGCGCAGGTCAACGACTACAAGCAGTTCGGCAGGCATCACGACCGCGGTGAACATCACTTCGACCGCCTCTATCCACAGCTGAAGGACAATGGCGCCTACAGCGAGTGGGCATGGGGCATGAGTCGTCTTATCGACGGCTTGCAGCAGTTGGGACCTGAGGTGACAAAGATTGACACGGAGCATATTGGTGTGACGGGATGTTCATACGCAGGCAAGATGGCCCTCTACTGTGGAGCCTTCGACGAGCGTATTGCCCTCGTCATTGCCCAGGAGCCTGGTGGCGGTGGTGCAGCCTCTTGGCGTAAGTCACACGAGCTGACGTTGTCGGGCAAGAATCTGGAAGATATCGACAAGACCGACTATCACTGGTTCCTGGAGAGTCAGAAAGAGAACTTCCGTGGTGACAGCGTCTACCGTCTGCCTTACGATCAGCATGAGCTTTGTGCCATGGTATGTCCGCGTGCCTTGTTGCTGTTAGGCAATCCTGACTACGAATGGTTGGCCGACCCCTCAATGGAATTCTCTGCCCAGGCCGCCCATCGCGTCTGGGAGTTCTTTGGCATTCCCGACCGTATGGCCTGGAGCATCGTCGGTGGTCACGGCCACTGTCAGTTGCCCGAAAGCCAGTTCCCCATCGTAGAGTCTTTCCTTGACCGCTTCTTGAAGCGTTAGGACATTCCGTGTCAACAAAAACATGCTGCACCTTCTGCACCCTCTGCACCTGAAAGAATTTCAACAAACAAGACGTATTCTACTCGTTTACAGCTTGTTATATAGATGCTATGTGAATTTCGGAGCACGAATTATCATTCAAAAATGCGCACACCCCATCCTGCAGAAAAGCGCCGCTGTTACTTCGCATAATGGTGCGACAGACCAACATAAAGGCTACCGTTTGTAGTAAAACAAGTTGTTTTGCAAAATTTGGAGGCACTTTACGAAAAAATAGAGGCGCTATTTTTTCAAACGGAGCCGCTATTTTTCCAAACGGAGCCTCTATTTTTTCAAACGGAGCCACCGTTTGGTTGAATTTTCTAGAGAATTTAAAGCCATAGCGGTACCAGAAAGTTGTATGGCAGTTGCGCATTTTCGAGTAGCTTTTCCGTTTATGAAAATGGAGCCGTTAGAAATGTAAATATCAGTCATATAGGATTTTACATGATGTTTGTTGAAATATTTTCAGGTGCAGAGGGTGCAGAAGGTGCAGCATGTTTTTGTTATCCCTATTATAATTCTAAGGAGCCTGGGAGGCAAAGGAGAATTGGTGCCAGCGCCGAAGGTAAACAACTCCTAAACTCCTATACTCCTTAGAGAAATAAAAATAAATCTTAATTTATTTTGTATTTCGCTCGGTTTAATCAACTTTCTCACGCTCAGGAATGAAAATATAATCTCATTCCCTTTGCTAAATCGAAATTTTGCACTATCTTTGTAGCGCTTTAGCGCGTGTGTGTCAGCTAGACACGCATTCGGCCATAGGTAAACATTAAAACAGGATACAGAAACAATGAAAAGGACTAACGAGAATCAGAACCATTTCCTACTGCGCACGGCAATGATGCTGTGCGTGATGGCGATGACATTATTTGCCCCAAGTAAGGCGTGGGCAGGCAGCACGCCTGCAGTTCAGGTTGAAACATGCGAGGGCGGCGCTGGATTCATCCATGTGAAAGGATGGGCGTACGACCCCGACAATCAGGACTATTCTCTTTACGTGGCTATCAGTGTCTATGATAATCCGAATTACAACAAACTTGACACGTATCTGATTAAAGCCGACATAGCGAGGACCGACGTTAGCGCGTTGAACGGCATTCCAGGCAACCACGGCTTCGAAACTGTTATTCCCCTCAGTGCTGGCACATACTATATTCTGTTCACGGTTTTTAATAGGAATAATGATGATAAAAGGGATGTCTTCATTGACAATGTGGCCGTAACGGCACCACTGACAGGCACGGTTACACTTACCTCTCAAAGTGGAATTATTACATTAGGTAACGGCGCGACACTTACTGGTACGGGCGGCGAGAATACCCACGTCTCGATTGTCGACGGGGCAACGGTGACGCTCAGCGGTGTGAACATCAGCGCCATTCCTGACGACAGAAACCACGAGTGGGCGGGCATTACCTGTTTGGGCGATGCCACCATCATCCTGGCCGACGAGACTACGAATACCGTGAAGAGTGGTGATTCCTTCTTTGCAGGCATTCAGGTTGGCCCTCCAGGCAAAACGCTTACCATCCGGGGCAACGGGTCACTCCTTGCTCAAGCCAACGGCAGTTGCTTCGGTGCGGGCATAGGTAGCAGCGTATTTGATGCCAGTAACGATTATGACTGTGGAAACATTGTTATTGAGGGCGGCAACATCACTGCATATGGTTCTAATTCACCTGCCATCGGTGCTGCCCAAGGGTCTCCATGTGGCACGATTACCGTCAAGGGTGGTACCGTCTATGCCGAGAGTTGGGTTCAAGCGCCTGGTATTGGCTCCTGCAATACTAAGTGCAGCGGCATCACGATTATTGGTGGTACGGTGACAGCCAAAAGCAAGTACGGACCTGCCATTGGCAGCAGTACCGGTGGTACTTGCGGCAATATCACCATCACGGGTGGCACTGTCACTGCCACGAAAGGGGCTTCATCCCGATACTGCATTGGTGCAGACAAAACTAGTTCCTGCGGCACTATCACCATCGGCGGCGTTGTGGTCGATGGTGTCACGGTAGAAACCTTCGTCTATAATTCCGAAACGACCATATACCATGTCAGTTTCAGCAAGAATGCCAATAGTGCGACGGGCACAATGGCCGATGAAATATTCTTCTCTTCCACAGCGCAGCCGCTGAGCCTTTGTTCCTTCAGTCTTACTGGCTACAACTATTTAGGATGGAATACTGAGGCCGACGGCAGCGGCACAAGTTACAGTGACGGACAGTCCATCACCGTCACCAACGACATGACGCTCTTTGCACAGTGGGGGAAAATATACACCGTTACCTTCAATGCCAACAAAGGCTCAGGCTCCATGGCAGCCCAGGCCTATACAGAAAGTATCTCTCAAGACCTGACTGCCAACACATTCACCCGCACGGGCTATGACTTTGCAGGCTGGAATACCCAAGCAGACGGCAATGGCACAAGTTACAGTGACGGACAAGACATCACCCTCGCCAACGACATGACGCTCTATGCACAGTGGCAACCCCATGCATACAACATCACCTACAATCTGGATGCCGGCACAAACGACAGCAGCAACCCTGCCACCTATACCATCGAGAGCGATGCCATCACGCTGGCCGACCCGACACGATTTGGCTTTGTTTTCGACGGCTGGACCTACGAAGGACAGGACACGCCCACAAAGAGCGTCACCATCGCCCAAGGAACATACGGCGATTTGACCTACACAGCACACTGGACGTTCAACCCCATTGCAACCATCACCCCCGAGACGGGCTATGCCGAACTTTACGACGGCCATACGCTTACAGGCACGGGCGGCACCAATACGCACATTGTCATTAAAGACGGCGCGATAGTGACGCTGGCAGGCGCGACAATCACTGATATCCCCGACGACAATAAACATAGATGGTCAGGTATTACTTGTGAGGGCGATGCCACCATCATTCTGGCCGACGGAACTACGAACAACCTAAAGGGAGGATATTGGTCATTCCCTGGTATCTCAGTTCCCGAGAACAAGACCCTCACCATCCAAGGCAGCGGCACACTCTATTTGAGCAGCAACGGCCATGGCCCAGGAATAGGTCCAGATAACTATGGTGGAGGCGAAGGTAATATCACCATCGAGGGCGGCACCATCATCGCTACGGGCGGCAAGAAGAATGCAGGCATTGGTGGAATTTATGACGAAGGAAATATCACCATAACTGACGGAGTGACCAGCGTTACCGCCACAGCTGGCGAAGAGGCTCCTTATAGCTTAGGTTCGGGCCGTGGCACAGTGACCATTGGCGGCAAAGTGATAGGCAATATTCTACAGAGTCCATTCATCTATAATCCGTCGGATAGGACACCCTACACTGTGACGTTCGACGCCAATGGCGGCGAGGACACGATGGAAGCACAGAACTTTTTCATGAACACGCCGCAAGCCCTGAACGCTTGTACATTTACACGCGAAGGCTATGAATTCATAGGCTGGAACATCAAAGCCGATGGCACGGGTACAAACTATAGCGACGGGCAGACCGTCATCAATCTGGACAACGTAACGCTCTACGCACGATGGATTGCTATTGGTGGAACGAAAATCACAACAGATACCAAAGAAATCGTGTTGGTTGACGGAGACAAAATTGGTGGTACTGGTGGCGAGAATACCCACGTCTCGATTGTCGACGGGGCTACCGTGACACTCAGCGGCGTGGACATTACCAGCATCAATAATAGCAGTTCGTTCCAATGGGCGGGTATCACCTGTCTGGGCGACGCCACCATCATCCTTGAAGACGGCACGACCAACACCGTTAAGGGCGGGTATCGCTCTGCGGGTATCTTTGTACCTGAAGGGCATACGCTCACAATACTTGGCGATGGCTCGCTCACGGCTACAGGTAGTGAACGTGCTGCGGGCATTGGTAGTGGAAGTGAATCTTCATGTGGTAACATCACCATCGCGGGTGGTACTATTGATGCTACGGGGGGCAGGTTCGCTGCTGGTATTGGCTGCGGATACGGTACGTCCAGCAAGAATAGCACTTGCGGCGACATTACCATTACACGAACAGTCACCAGCGTCAAAGCTACGAAGGGAGAAGATGCCCTACACAGTATTGGCGAAGGTAAAAACTATAGCGTTTGCGGCACGGTGGCCATCGGTTGGGCGACTGGCCCTATCAGTGAGAGCCCCTATACCTATACGCCCAGCGGCAGTCTGACCTCTACAGTCCACTTCGAGGCAAACAATGGAAGCTCGGAAACGATGGACGACTGGATCTTCACGTATGACGGCGCGGCGCACTCTATTCCCCCCTGCACCTTCACCACTCCCGAAGACATGTTATTCGCAGGATGGAATACAGCGGCTGACGGTAGCGGCACTTATTATGAAAACGGTCAACGATTTATAGACATCCCCGACATGACCCTCTATGCAGTGTGGCGGCCATTCATCGAAGAAATAACTACCAATACTGGGGCTCTAAAGATGTACGATGGGCAAACGTTGACAGGCACTGGCAGTAAGGATGCGTATATCACTATCGACGACGGAGCCAAAATTACGCTCAGCGACGTGACCATCATCGGCAGGGACCCCGTCACCAATTCTTATTCCGACGGGGCGGGCATCACCTGTTTGGGCGATGCAACCATCATCCTCAAAGGTGGGAATGTTGTGGAGGGCGGTTATCGTTCTGCAGGCATCTTCATTCCCGAAGGTAAGACGCTCACCATACTTGGCGATGGATCACTTATAGCCACGGGTGACTTCTATGCTGCGGGCATCGGTGGCGGGCCAAAAGAATCCTGCGGTAACATCATTATCGAGAGTGGCACTATCATTGCTTTAGGCAGAAATGGGGCTGCTGGCATCGGCAGCGGAAAAGGTACTGAGTCTACCCAATCCTCCTGCGGCGACATTACCATTAACGGTGGCGCCATTATCGCTACAGGTTACGAAGAGAACATGAGTATTGGCAGCGGACAATATGGCACCTGCGGCACCATAACCATCAACGGCAACTTGACCGACAAGACCATTGAAAAGACGCGCTACATTACCGCTCCCGACTGGATGGGCACCATAAGTGTTAAACTGGCAAAGGAGGGCTATGGGACTTACTACACTGGCGTGCTAGACCTCGTGATGCCCGCTGGCATAAAAGCCCACATCGTGACTGCTTCTGCTGACGGCGGACAACTGACCTACGAGACCATCGCCGACGGCAACACATCTAACAATACTGTGCCGGCAAAGACCGCTGTAATGCTGCAGGCAACCGCAGCAGACAATGTGCAGACAATTGACATCGGTATCAGGGTGCCAACCGCCGATCCCATCAGTCAAACCAATCTTTTGGGTGGAAGCGATAAGGTAGAATGGACGTCAGGCGTTAATGACGGCACGAAGTACTATAAGCTTACGTACGACCAGAACGGCAAGAATCTTGGCTGGTACTGGGGAAAGAATAATGGTAATCCAATCCTGAATACGTCGCACAAGGCCTGGCTGGCTCTGCCGCCAACGGCTGCAGCACGCGAGTTCTTTGGGTTGCCGGACTTCGAGGAAACCTCTGACATTAAACATGAAACATTAAACATTAAACATGGTGATGGCGAGTGGTACGACCTGCAGGGTCGCAAGGTTGCTAATGGCCAAAAGCCAAAAGCTAAAGGCCTCTACATCGTGAATGGTAAAAAGGTAGTTATTAAGTAATGAGTGCGCTGGCGCGCAGAAATCCTACAAATCTAACAAATAATATAAGGAGATTTGAATGATTTGAATAATTTGAAAGATTTCTCTGCGAAGCAGACTAAAAAAAGGTAAGCAATATGAAAAAGCAATATGACAAGCCTCAGATGGAGGTGGTGAAAATACAGGCGATGCAGATGTTGGCGGGAAGTCCCGATGCACATGACGAGGTGGGCGGCAATAGTCAGTTCGCCCCAGAATTTGACTGGGTTGACAATGCCTACCAATTCGATGACTGGGAATAAAAAATCACCCGCGGCATGGTCATCTACAAGGGTCGTAAGTACTTGAACAAATAACAATAGCATTAAAACGTTACAGGCAATGAACAGACAAAAAATCGTGATGCTGGTGGCAGCGGCTCTGACGGCATGTATGTCGGTGTGGGCGGCTGATGTGAAGGTGGAGTTCGTGACTCCGAGTATTGTACATGTCGTGAAAGGACAGCCCACCAAGACGCTGGTGGTGAAGCTGAAGCCACAGCAGGTGGCGGTGACTCAGAAAGGCAATACCTGGAAGAGCAGCGAGCTGACCGTTAAGCTGGATCCAAAGAGCCAAAGCCTGACGTTTATGACGAGCAAGGGCAAGGTGCTGCTCAAAGAGCAGGGCTGGAGTTTGATCCGGAAAAATATTGATGACTTTGAGGTTAGCCAGACCTTTACCCTCGATAAGGACGAGGCCATCTACGGTCTGGGTACCGTACAGGACGGCAAGATGAACCGTCGCGGACTGAAGAAACGCATGGAACAGTCGAACCTCGAAGACTTCCAGAATGTGCTACAGTCCATTAAAGGCTGGAGTATCTATTGGGAGAACTATTCGCCCACGCTGTTTGAAGACAATGCCCAAGGCATGACCTTCGATGCCGAGGTGGGTGAGGGCGTTGACTACTATTTTATGTATGGTGGCAGTGCTGACGGTAACATAGCCCTGATGCGTCAGCTGACGGGTGATGTGCCGATGTTTCCACTATGGACCTACGGCTACTGGCAGTCGAAAGAGCGCTATAAGACTGCTCGTGAAACAGAGAGTATCGTCGATCAGTACCGTGCTTTGCAGGTGCCGCTTGACGGTATCATCCAGGACTGGCAGTACTGGGGTAGCAATTACCTGTGGAATGCTATGGACTTCCTGTCTGAGGACTTTGCTAATGGTAAGCAGATGATTCAGAACGTTCACAAAAAGCATGCTCACTTTATGATTTCCATCTGGGCCAGCTTTGGACCACAGACCAAACAGTATCGTGAACTGAACGAAAAGGGACTGCTCATGCCTTTCGAGACATGGCCCCAAAGCGGTATCTCACATGTTTGGCCCCCAATGCGTGACTATCCTTCGGGTGTTAAAGTCTATGATGCCTTCCACCCCGAAGCTCGCGCCATCTACTGGAAATACCTGAAGACGCTCTACGATTACGGAACGGATGCGTGGTGGATGGACTCTACCGACCCCGACTTCTTCAATCCCCGTGAGAGTGATTATGCTCATAAGGTGTATGGAGGCACGTGGCGTTCACAACGTAACGCCTTCCCATTGGAAACCGTTCGTGGTATCTATCAGGCCCAACGCAATTCTCAATTGTCAATTGTCAATTCTCAATTGCCTAAGCGTGTATTCATCATGACCCGCTCGTCGTTTGCCGGTCAGCAGCACTATGGTTCAAATATGTGGAGCGGTGATGTGAATTCATCGTGGGACATGCTGCGTAAGCAGGTGCCTGCAGGACTCAGCTTCACGCTGACAGGTAATCCCAACTTCAATACCGACATTGGTGGCTTCTTCTGCAATTCGTATAATACACGTGGAGCAGGCTCTGCCCCCAAGAATCCACAGTTCCAGGAACTCTATGTGCGTTGGATGCAGTATGGGCTGTTCTGTCCTGTGTTCCGTAGCCATGGTGCCGATGCCCCTCGTGAAATCTGGCAATTTGGCAAGAAGGGTGAACCTGTCTATGATGCCATCGAGCAGATGATTCGTCTGCGCTATCGTCTGATACCTTATTTATATAGTACTGCTTGGCAGGTGACTTCTAACAATGACAGTTATATGCGTCCGCTGTTTGCCGACTTTGCCAGTGATAAGAAGGTGTGGGACATGACCGACGAGTTTATGTTTGGTCGCAGTATCCTCGCTGCTCCCATCGTTAATCCCCAGTACACTGAAGAGAAGGTGATTCGTACGAATGCCATGACGGGCTGGGACCGTAATGATGTAAGAAGTCAGAAGGATGATGGAAGAGGTGTGGACTGGACGGCGACGAAGACGACCACGAAATATTTGCCGAAGGGTGCCAACTGGTATGACTTTTGGACGGGTAAGCAGTATAAGGGCGGACAGAATGTGACGCTTGAAACGCAGTTGAATCGTGTACCGATGTTCGTTCGTGCCGGCAGTATTGTGCCGATGGGGCCTGAAATGCAGTATGTGGGTGAGAAGTCGTGGGACAATCTGGAACTGCGTGTCTATCCTGGTGCTGATAGTCAATTCGTGTTATACGAGGATGAAGGCGACAGCTATAACTACGAGAAGGGCGCTTATAGTACTATAAATATAATATGGAACGAGCGCGCGCATACGTTAACGATTGGTGAACGTCAGGGGCGTTTTAATGGTATGATCCAGCAGCGTCGCTTTACGATTTTGCTGCCTGACGGCCATAAGCAAACGGTCAATTATGACGGGAAAGAGCAACAGATTAGCTTGTAAGAAGTAAATCTTAAATAGTATTATACAAAAAATCTTTATAGTAAAAAACAATGTATTTGTCTGCTGAAAAGCCCTCTGGCAAAGGGTATAGTACATTTTATAAAGTTTTTGTAACATACGACAAAGGGTTTTTTCTTAAAAACATCTAATTTTGCACCGTCAAAAT
>Ga0310786_10001306_pt1 | contig 39939 bp, 42 predicted proteins | sample AusTroGonzalo_MG_FD_203881 | JGI IMG/M metagenome (GOLD analysis project Ga0310786, IMG submission 203881) | Bovine rumen microbial communities from tropical cattle in Woodstock, Queensland, Australia - Gonzalo_03 (v2) (version 2) | ecosystem: Host-associated > Mammals > Digestive system >... | reverse complement strand
TTTCGCCTTCGACGGTAACTTCGGTACCACTGTACTTGCCGTAAAGCACCACGTCGCCAACCTTGACTTCCATGGCAACGAGTTCGCCCTTGTCGTTCTTGCGACCCGGACCTACGGCCACGACCTTACCCTGCATCGGCTTTTCTTTTGCATTATCCGGAATGAAGAGACCGGAAGAGGTCTTCTGTTCGGCTTCGGCCGGCTTGACAACGATTCGATCTGCTAAAGGCTTGATCATTATTTCTATCCTCTTTTGGGTTAGACCCATGTTAAATAGTGAGGCCCGGTTGGGTTGTTCCAAATTGGACCATTTTTTTTGTTTCGTCCTCTATGAAGCAATTTCCGTGCCAAAATGCATTTTATGGGCACATTGGTTGGATGGAAGTATTCTACTATCCGGTTTGTTTAATTTTGAAACTCGAGGGAGCGCGTTCGAAAATGCTTGTAATCAGCCTGTTTAAAAATGAAACTTTCGAGACTTGGCGAACATCGATTTAAAAATCACCCAAATTGCGTTGTTTCTTGGTTTTAAATGTTGATAAAAGTGTTTTTTTAGTAGTGTTTTTTTTATCTTTTGGTAATACGTAAGGGTGTTTGATAACACTAAAATGTAAAGGGTTTTTTGAATGAAAATAGTTCTTCCTGTTGCTGGCAATGGCATCCGCCTGCGTCCATACACGGAAAATCTTCCTAAATGTTTGCTACCCGTAGCTGGAAAGACAATTCTGGATTGGATTGTCGGTGATGCTCTTTTTTTGAAACCTTCTGAGACAATTTTTATTACAGGTTATAAAGCTCCTGTTGTTGATGAATTTTTGAAACAAAAGCCTGAATGGGGCGCTGTTCGTACGGTTGTGCAGGTCAACCCGCAGGGGTTGGGTGAGGCGATTAGCCTTGCGCTTCCGTATGTGAACGATGACGAGCCGCTTTTGATTATTCTTGGTGATACTCTGTTCGAAGCAGATTTATCTATTCTGAACAACGTTTCCGAGAATATTCTTTATACGTTCAAGGTCGAAGATCCGAAGCGTTTTGGCGTTGCCGTGACGGATGCGGACGGGCGTATTGAACGCCTTGTGGAAAAACCGCAGGAATTCGTTTCTGACGAAGCTATAGTTGGAATTTATTACATCAAGGATGTGAAGGCTCTCAAGGAGGCTTTGAACTACCTGATGCAGAACGATATCCGCACGAAGGGCGAGTTCCAGTTGACCGATGCGCTTGAACGCATGATTCAAGGCGGTTGCAAGTTCCGTACGGCACCGGTTCAAAAGTGGCTGGATTGCGGTCTTGTCGAAACGCTGCTCTCGACGAACGCTCATATTCTCAAACGCGAGGCTAAAGCGCTTCCGCAGTTCGAAGGTTCCGAAGTGATTGGACCATGCCACATTGGCAAGAACGTGGTCATCAAGAATTCCAAGGTCGGTCCTAACGTGTCGGTCGGGGATGGCTGCGTGATTGAAAATTCCGAAGTCAGCAATGCTATTCTTTGGGATGGCGTGAACGTTGTAAACCAGAAGGTTGCAGACACTGTCGTTCATGAATAAATAGGGATAGATATTGCAATTTCTGTAAAATTAAAAGTCCTTTACAATGAAAAATGGCGGGTTTAACCCGCCATTTTTTTTAGAGAAGGCTTGCTTTTTAAGCAAGCCTCTTGCTGCTAAGTGATTACTGCACGTCTACAGTGACCTTGTACATCGGCTTGTCCTTGTAGTTGCGGAGAGCATCTCGCGGAGCCGTGATGACCTTGAGGTTCTTCTTGGTTATGCCCGGTTGTGCGCGCAAGACCTTGAGCAAATCGGCATTGCGTTGGGAGGCCATCTTCGGGAGAACCTTCATCATGTAGTTCTTATCGATTTCGGCGGAGTGTTCCTTGACGTAAGCCTTGAACTCGCTGTCTTTTTCCTTGATTTCTTCGATAGCCCTGTAGTCGAGTTCGTTCAATTCGGTCTTGTTGTTCTTTTGTTTGTAGAAGTCGATTTTGAGCTGCTTGACCTTGTATTCCTTGGCTGTTTTACGAGGATTGTAGTACTGCGTGAATGTCAGCATGAGGTTCGGATCCTTTTGGATCATTTCGGTCATCTTGATGGCCTTGGCGTACTGTTCGCTAGTGAACGTTTCGGTGTTGGCGTCAATCAGCACTTCGTCGTTCTTGCCGAGGTCAAAGCCGAGAGCGCTTGCGCCAGCCATGGCGAGGTTACCGACGAGTCTGAACGGCGACACGGCTACCTTCACAAGCAGGTTCACGACTGTCTTCCAAATAATCTTGCCGTAGGAGAATTCCGGGTCATCGAGGTTGCCTTTAACCGGAACGTCGAATTGAATCTTGTCGTCCTTGTCTTTCAAGATGTAAAGGCCAATCTTCATCGGAACGGTGTATTCCGGGTCGATATCATCGACCTTGTTCCCGACCGTGATGTTGTAAATATCGATTGTGTTCTTGCTATCAAGGTTGCGTTCGACAATCTTGTTTTCGCTAGCGAATGCGAGGGTGCCAGCCTTGATGGGGTAGGCGGTGTAGTGCAAAGAATAGTTCGAGAAGTGCTTCAGCACGAGGTTTTTCACGCTGATGTAAATATCCATCGTATTGAGGTTGCTGAGTGCACCGTGGTACTTGAGCGAGAGGCTTCCGCCGTCGGGGAATTCTGCTTTGACGTTCACGTTGCATGGCGTGTCGTAATTGATATTTTGGCCGGTAACTGTAATGGCGCTCACCTTGTAGTTGAACGGACGGATGATAGTGTGGTCTGTAACTGTAATGTAGGTGTTCTTGACCAAAAGCTTGTTAATCTTAGCCTTGAGCTTCTTGGCCTTGGCAGGCTTTTCTGCTTTTGCTGTACTTGTGTCTGCGGCGGCCGTTTCTGTCTGTGCAGCCTCTGCGTTAGGTTCTGCCTTCGGTTCTGGCTTGGGTTCTTCTGCAGGTGTTGCCGCAACATTGGCGGTCTTGTCAGCAGGTGCTTCGGCTTGCGTGATTGTTGAATCCGATGCTGCGGAATCGGCACTTGTCATGCCCTTGTTCATCGGGGTGAGGAGTACGTCAAAGTTTGTCTTGCTGTCCTTGTACAAATCGATATGGGCGAATGCGCCGTCCACAATGACAGAATCGATGAGGTATTCGTTGTTTACCATGTTTGCTTTGCCGATGCCGACGGTCACGTTTTCGGCCCCCATCTTGCTTCCGCTCTTTTCGGTGAGGTCAATCTTGTCGAGCATGACCTTGCCCTTGACGTTCGAGGCGAGAATGCTGTTGATGTTTCCGCTGATGGTGATGTTTGCTGAGAGGAATCCTGTAAAGTCTTTGTACGTGATGAAATCGTTCAGGTAAGGCTTGATGCAGGCGAGTGCAAAGCGGTGGAGGTTCAAGTAAATGTTGAAATTATATGTTGCCATGTTGGCATCGACTTTCACTTTCAAGTCGCCGCCGTCTGCAAATCTCAAGCTGACATCGACGCCGGTCGCATTGTCTTCGAGGTAAATTGCCGGGATGTTAATCGAGAAATCCTTGATGTGGATCTTGGAACCAATTTTTGTGTCCTGGTAGATGATGTTGCCTTTTTCGAAAACGATATCGCGGAGACAAATCTTGACAGGAAATCCTGCTGCAATTTCGGCCGCCGTTTTTGCGGTGCTTTCTTGTTCCTTCTTTTCTTCTGGGTGCTCGGCGTAATAGATGCTGTCTTTTTGTGCGAGAAACTCCAGGATGTCGCTGAAGTTGAAACGTTCGCCATGCTGTTTGACGCGCACATAGAGCGCCTTCATGTTGATATCGCTAATGTCTAGCGTTCTTGTGATGAGCTTGAGCGGGTTGATGTTTATGCTGAACTTGTCAAACCCGACGAAGCGCGTCTTGTCATCGGCTTCCATGATGGCAAGCGTATCGATGTTCAAAACGTAGGTGAACGGGTTGAGGCTGATGTCCTTGATGGTGATGCTTCGACCAATCATTTCTTTGGAATGCTCTTCGATGTAGCTGCGGGCGATTTTGGGGCCCACGAGGAGAGCTACGAAGTAGAGTATGACGAGAGATCCCAGAACAATGAGGGTGATTTTTATGGGCTTTTTCATAGTTGTATAATCCCCTTGGACGATAACGCCATGGCTAAATTTTCAACATAAAATAAGATAGCAAAAATGTAACAATTGGCTTTTGGCAGTGGTAAATTGTGCGTTGTTTACCGTAATAAACAGAAATAGACTTGTTTTTGAATAATCCTTCCCTGAAAAAAATTTATTCTTGTAGTATGGATATCAAAATTCACTATTGCCATCCGGGGTATGCCCCTTCCGCTCTCAAGACCTTTTTAATCGCATTTTCGGAAAATGTTTCGTTTGATGAGGTTAAGTTCAAGGTTGTGAATGAGTTGGGTTATGTCGCTTTCAAGGGTGTTGCTAAAAAACTTTGCCCTTGCGATTATACGGGAGAGCTCTTGTTCAAGGGCGATTTTACGAACGTAAAATATTCGGGACAATATCGAATTACGTTGGATGATTTTGATGTGCAGTCGCACTTGTTTGCGGTTTCGGAGGATTGGCTTAAGCGCGAAGCAAGGGCGAATATAAAGTCGTTTTACTTCCAGCGGAGCGGTGTCGAATTGCCAGAAAAGTTTGCGGGACTGTGGGCGCGACCAGCGGCGCATTTGGATGATTCTATAAAGTTCCATCCGACGATGAACCGAGCCGGGACCTGGAACGCATCTGGTGGTTGGTACGATGCTGGCGATTATGGCAAATATATTGTGAATGGTGGCGTAAGTGTCGCGACGCTAATGCTTGCGTGCGAACTGCGAGAACATTCAAAGTTTGTTGGCTACTCTATGTTCAAGGAATCGTTTGAACAGCCGGTGAGCCTGCTTGATGAAATTCGTTTTGAGTTGGAATTTTTCTTGCGCATGCAAGATGATGATGGCGGTGTGTTTTTCAAGGTGACTCCTTACCGTTGGGATGGCTTTGTGACACCGTCGGAATCGGACGCGATGCAAAAACGCTTTGTCCTGGGTAAATCGACGTCCTCGACGTTGAATTTTGCGGGTGCGTTGGCGCAAGCGCATCATGTTTATGCCGATGTCGATAGCCAGTTTGCGGCGAAGTGCTTGTTTGCTAGCATTCGAGCGTATCTTTGGGCTGAAAAAAATCAAGATGTTGATTGGCCACACAATACAGAAGGTAGCGGTGGATATGGAGATTCGGATTTAGGGGACGATTTCTTCTGGGCGCGTGCCATGCTTTATCGTGAACTGAAAAACATGGAGAGCATCGCCGATGTGAATGTTTTCGGAATGCTGGAACGTTTGGAAAGTCAAATTCCGGTGGACATGGATACGTTCTTGCCGACTTATGGATTGAATTGGCGTTTGACGCAAAACTTGGCCTGGTTTGCTCTGGCGACTATGGATTGCAAGTGGACTAACCGTGCTCGAATGGCTTTCAAATACACGGCTGACGAAATTTTGCATTTGCAAAAAGAAGACCCTTATGGACTTTCTATCCGCAAGTTTATCTGGGGTAGCAATGGCGATATTGCAAATCACGCATTGACTTTGTTCTTGGCGTATGAATGGTTCGAAGATTCAAAGTATCGCGATGCCGCAATGGAGCAGATTGAATTTGTTTATGGTAAAAATCCTGTCGATGTAAGCTTTGTGACGGGCTCCGCGTGGAGCTCTCCGAAATTTCCGCACCACCGCATTAGCCATTCCGATGGCGTTGTTGAACCGGTGCCGGGACTTGTCGTTGGCGGGATAAACGAAGATCGTCAAGACAATCATCGAAAGCCGCATTACCTGGGCGAAGCCCGCGGAATGTCGTATGCAGACGAACAGAGCTCCTTTGCTAGCAATGAAGTCGCTATCAATTGGAGTGCACCCCTGACCGCAGTGTTGGTGCTTAGTTTGTAATTACTGTCTTTTACTATATTGCCATATAGGAATCACTTTTTCTTGGTGGTCCCTTTGGTTTCTGCTTTGCTCGATGATTTTTCTTGAGCTTTTGCCGTTTCTTTTACTGATTCTTTTGAGGTTTCCTTAGCGGATTCCTTTTCTGATTCAGTCTTTATTTTGTCTTCGATTTTGGGCAAAAGCTTTTGCAAATTGACGTTTGAGCGGAACTCGCGTTTGTATTCGGCGTAAGAACGGATGGGCTTGTAGTACGAAGAATCAACTGCTTCGAGTGTATCGGTATTGAATAAATCTAAATACGAGACGAATAAAGCCGCCCAACTGCGGAGCCAGTCCTTGCGGGTTTCGCGGTTGCTGTACCAGCAATTTGGATTGTAGGTGACGTGGTGGATGTCCTTGGTCACGTAAACGGGGCTGTTGCCGGAAAGTTTTTGGAAAATCCTCTTGACACGGTATGTTGAGGCCGCATCCGTTAGCAAAAGGACTGTATCTGCGTTATGTTTTTTTAGCCACGGGATGATTGAATAAGCTTCACTGATCGTGGAGGGATCGTTGTGAGGGGCCAAGAAAACGGCGTTACTGTCAAAAGCGCCGAGTTTCATGAAATCATCGGCGTAATATTCGGAATTGCTGCGTTCGCGGTACACACGGCGTCCGAGAATCAAAACAGAATCGGCTTTGCCTTCTTTGATGAGTTCTGCCGCATAATCGTTGCGTTCTAGATCTGCGGTTTGTCCATCGAGTACTGCGACCCATTTGACATGCTCTACGTTGTCGTCTTCAACGAGCCAGTGTCCGCTTTTCTCAAAGATGACGTAAGTAATAATGGCAATAGCAAGTAGAAATAGCAGGGCAAAGCCTTTGCTGAAATTCTTTTTCTTTCGATCGTTCTTTTCTGATTTTAGAATCTTGGACAAAGTAGTTACCTGCTTTTTTTGACATATAAAGCCGCGTCTTCTCCATCGGCATAATATTTCTTGCGCACGTTGTACAGCTTGAAACCATGCTTCTCGTAAAACTGGCGAGCTTTGGTGTTTCCGTCACGGACTTCCAAAAAACATTGGTCATCGGGATTAGTGAGTTTATTCAAACCTGCAAGCAAGAGCTGTGTGCCAATTCCCTTGCGTTGAGCGGATTCCCGCGTGGCAATGCTCAAAAGCTCTGAATCGGGCCCGAGCAAATGGAAAATGGCGTAGCCCAAGAGACTTTCGCGCGAATTGATGTCGCCAAATTCGCCGTCTCCATCTTCGCAGACAACGCAGCAAGCGTAGCTTGCCTTGATTTCGGACAAGAACTGTTTTTCGTTCCAATCCTGAAACGCTAGTTCTCGTTGTATCTCAAGAACTTGTTGCAAATCATTTTCTGTCATCTTGCGAATTTGCATGAAATTCACTTCTCATACCTCAAAGCGACGAAGTCGCGACCTCACACCTCATACCTTTAACTTCTCGAAGTACGAAGGCTGGATGTAGTTGGCTTCTTGAATCAGCGAAGGCTTGACGGTTTCGAAAAGCGTTGCCCACATGCTAAGCGGCTTGTCTGTATCGAGTGTCGTCGCGATTCTTTTGTCCTTGAATACGGTAACGAGAGCTTCGTCGGCGAGGGCTGCAGCATCGACTACCGCATTCTTGACAGAACTTGCCTTGAGGCGTGCAACGACATCTGCTGTTTCGATAAAGCTTTCTTCGCCGTTCAGACGCAAGTACCAAAATCCGTTACGTGCACGAATCACGACTGCGACAGATTCGTCTGCGGTTCCGGCAAAGCAGGCGAGCGCTTGGAGCGTGGTTACTCCGTAAAGCTTGCGCTTTCCGCTAAAGCAAAGACCTTGGCAGAACGCAACACCAGTGCGCAGTCCGCTGAACGAACCCGGGCCGACCGTTACCATGACACGCTTCACGTCGTCGAGTGTTGCACCGACTTTCGCGAGCAGAGAATCTAGGCTTGCGCTTAGGACTTCGCCTTTGCCAGACGGGTCCACGATTTCTTCGTAAACCGCATCTGCACACAGTGCCATCGAAATGCCCTTGCGGGAGGTATCTACAATTAAGTCGAAATTGGTCATTAGTCAATAGTCTTTGGTCGATAGTTATTAGAGCTTAGAACTTAGAGCTTAGAACTTAGAGCTTAGAACTTAGAACATAGAACTTAGAGCTTAGAACTTAGAACTTAGAACTTAGAACTTAGAACTTAGAACTTAGAACATTCTCTCTTACCTTTAAGAATATCTAAGTTCTACCAACTAAGTTCTACCAACTGCGGCTCTGCCGCCCTAAGTTCTAAAAGCGAAGCGGTCTAAGATCTACCAACTGCGGCTCCGCCGCTTACCTCTTGATTTCCAAGCTCTTGTCGATGATGAGGTCGATGAGCTGGCTGTAAGTGATGCCAACGCATGCAGCCTGTTGCGGCAAAAGTGATGTCGGAGTCATGCCCGGGAGCGTATTTGTTTCAATCGCGAACAGTTCGCCATCCTTCGTGATTCGCACATCCGTACGGCTGTAGCCTGCGCCACCCAATGCGTAGTGGGCGTTTTTCACGAGTTCCTGTATGCGGGCGGTGAGTTCCGGTGCAAATTCGGCCGGCGTCACTTCTTGGCATTCGCCGTTGTACTTCGCTTCGAAGTCAAAGTATTCGCGGGTGGTCATGCGCATTTCTGTCGGCGGCAATGGCTTTTCGCCTTCGATGTAACCGCAGCTTGCTTCGCCACCGGCAATGAACTTTTCGCAGAGCAAACGGTTAGAATCCTTGAACAAGTCCTGTGCAATCTTGCCGGCTTCGTCAATGTTCTTCGCGATGCCGATACCGATAGAAGAACCTCCCAGCGGGTCCTTGATGACAAGCGGGAATCCGAGCTCGTCGGAAACGTTCACGAGCGTGTCGCCGGTGAAGTTGTGCTTCCAGATGACGCGGTAAGGCGGAGTCGGAATGTTGTTGGCTTTATAGATTTCCTTGGTCTTAACCTTGTCCATCGCAAGAGCCGAGGCGAGGAGGCCGCAGCCCGTGTAAGGAATGTTCCAGTTTTCAAGCAAAGCCTGGATGTGACCGTCTTCGCCCCACTTGCCGTGCAGTGCGAGGAATGCTATGTCTGCGGACGGAAGTTCCGAAAGGGCCGGGGATTTTTTCTTGTTGGCGGCAGTGCCTTCGAGACTGTGAAAATAGTTTTCTGAAAAGTTTGCTTTCTGGTACGGAGAAAGTTCGCGGGAAGACCAATGCCAAGTGCCGTCCTTGTCGATGAGGACCGGGTGGATGTTGTATTTTTCCGGGTCCATGGCGCGCACAACTCCGGTACCGCTAACGACAGAAACATCATGTTCTGTGGATGGACCGCCCATCAAAACCAAAACGCGTAAACGGGACATAAAAACCTCTTTAAAAACTTTGACTTTTAATCTAGTAATTTAATGCAATCTATTGCCGAATTGAACAGACAAAATCTATATTGGAAAAGATACGTGTCAAAAAGGAGTTGTTATGCGTGTCTTCGTAACGGGTGGGACTGGTTTTATTGGTCATTATGTGGTCAAGGCCCTTTTGGAGAAGGGGCATGAAGTTGTTGTTGCTACACGCCACCCGAACAAGGTGCCGACGTTGAGAGCAAATCCTAACGTTTCGTTTGTCGAAGCCGCATTGACGGACTTTGAAAAAATGGGCGCGGGCTTGATTGGCTGCGATGCGTGCATTCATGTGGCTCTTGGCTGGGGCGATACCCCGAGTGCCATGCTCATGAACGATACTCGTGCAACAGTTGTGCTTTTGGAAATGGCTGCTCGTGCCGGTTGTGAAAAGTTCATCATGACGAGTAGCACTTCGGCAATGGGGCGCGTGCGTTCTGAAATGCGAGAAACCACAAGCAGCTTGCCGATCGATTTGTATGGCGCGACCAAGGCGGCTGGTGAAGCTTATGTGCTCGGCTTTAGCCATGGTTACGGCAGCCAGTTCCCCGAAGTCAAGATGAAACGTAACATCATCCGTCCGGGTTACACGTTTGGCAATCCGGCGTTCCCTGATGGTTGCTCGCAGCCGGACCGCAGATTTTTTGAAATGGCATACGCCGTCAAGGAAAATCGCGATATCCATATCATCAAGAATGATGGCACGCAGTTTATACATGCTTCGCAGCAAGCCGAAGTTTATATGAAACTTTTGGAATCGGACTATAACGAAGAAATTTTCCTTGGTCTCGGTTCTGAATGGATTAGCTGGAAGGAAATCGCCGAAAAGATGATTGCTCTCAAGCCGGGTTGCACATCTAAAATTGTGGAAACCGATATGGGCTGGGGCGATGAGCCGATGCTTTACGATGTCCAGAAAATCAAGGATTGTTTTGGGCTTGTGTTTGATGCCCATGACTATTTGGACGATCACATCCGCTGGACATTTGAAAACGCTTAATTTATAATTAAATTATCGTAGAAAGTTTAGATAAACAAAGTGCCGCTATAAGCGGCACTTCTTGTATTCTTACATTCCCAAAATACTGCTGACGATTAAGGATATGAGTCCGAATAGCATCGCAAATTTTGTAAACAGCTGTGCACGACTGTAGTTTTGGCTGCTTGCGCTTATAAGGGCTATTGCAAAACACGGCGTAAGCGATATGGCCGTTAGTACGAGGAAAATCGGTGGGTAATTATGGCTGAAAAGTTTGTCCAAAAAGAAAACTGGAATCGGGAGTGAAATCCATGTGAAGATGATGATGTCTCCTGCGAGTCTTCGTGCAATTTTTTCACCTGCGATAAGCGGGAATGTCATAATGCCCGCTTTTTGGTCACCGGCCATATCTTCTAGATCTTTGTAGATTTCTCGAGCGATGGTGAGTAGGAGTGCAAAGGGAATTGCGGGGATGATGGACCACATGACTTCTTCTGGGTTGCCGTGGTACGAAAAGTTGAAGAAGTGCTGTACGGCGTACAGTAACGGGGTTGTACAAAGGAACGCTACGACAATGTTCTTCAGTGCGGGGGAATGCTTGAGCTTGCGGTTATAAGCTACGAGCAAGGCACAAAGCAAGGTGAAGAACCACATCGGAAAAGACAGGATGACGGCGCCCATCCAACCAAAATCAAGAGCATGTTCGACATCTTTTACGACATCCATGAATCGGATGTTCTGGACGATGCTATCGCCAAGTCCGCAAAGAAGTGATATTACGGCCAGGATATAGCATGTTATGCGGGCTGTCTTGATAGAAACCTTGCCGGTCACGAGCGGTCGGTTGGGACGGTTAAGCTTGTCGCTTTCTAAATCGAGGAAATCGTTTTGGATATTGGCAAATCCGATGGCCGAGGCAAACCCGAGCATCTGTATAATGAGAACTGGGGTGGTGGGGAAGTGTCGTAGCAAAGCGTAGCCCACGATAAGGGTGATTATGGCAATCACAATATTTACGGGGCGGGTCATCTTAAAAAGCGTGAAAAGCGTAGAAATCATGAATTTTCCCTTCAATAACAACAGAATAATAGACAAAAATTACCTTTATGAAAAGAGGATTGTCTTTAAAATTGCCCTAAATACGTCAAAATTCTACCAACTAAGCTCTATTTTCTACCAACTAAACTCTAATTTCTATCTTTACGTCATGCCTTTTTTCACGAAGAGTAATTTGGAAGATTTGAGGAAGGAAGCCGAGCAGCTTTCTATTTGTGTTGAGCATTTCTTGTATGCTTCAGAGCATATTCCAGAAAGTGACTGGAAAACGAAAGGTTTTTACGATAATTGCATTGAGAAGTGCAATGGCAGGCTCAAGGCCATTCATTTTTTAATGGAATCGATACGCCGTGGGCGTCCGGTGACAGAAGAGGAACTGGAAGAATCTAGAGAGATTGAAGCCGAAAAACTTTCTAAATTGAAAGACAATGCGAAATAACGATTTTGATTCCGAAGATAACTTTGAAGAAGCGCCTTTGAAGAGTGTGCGCACTTCTCGGCGTGAACACCGCAGTCGCCGTATAGACGTCATGCGTGAGTTGGAATCGGGTGTTGTTGATGAACGTCCAATTAAGGAGCGATTCAGTCGCGAATTCAAAAAGGCAAAAATCAAGCGCATCAAGAATCCTGTTGAAAATATAGGTGAGGAAAACTGCGTTGAAGGGCTTGTGCTCGAAGTCCACCGCCGCACCTGCGAAGTGAGATTAGACGAAAGAACGTCCGCTGACGCGGGCTACAGACGAGAGACGAAAGATTATAATCAGAATGAAAACTCTCTCTCGTCTCTCGTCTCTCCATCCCAAAGCGAAGCGCCCTCACTTCCTACTTCCTACTTCCTACCGTCTACTGTTACCGCTATGTACCGTGCGACGACGTCCAAGACGCTTGGCGAGTTCCCTGCTGTGGGCGACCGCGTGTTGCTTGGGCTTGTGAATGACGGAGATGATGAAGGCGATGGTGTTGGTTCGCAGAAGTATTGCGTCGTGCGAGTGCTTCCGCGAAAGAGCGAACTGAAGCGCCCGGGCCCGCGTGATAGCTTTTACAAGCAGCAGACGTTGGCCGCTAATATTGACCAGGTTGTCATCGTTGCTAGTGTGACGCAGCCGGACTTCAACTACGGATTCATGGACCGCTTTTTGCTTGCCGCGAACTTGAACGATTTGCCGTTTGTACTTGTGCTCACCAAGATGGATTTGCTCCCGAATGGCGAAGCGGATCTTTCGGGCGATATCCGCGACTTCATGAAAATTGTCGACAAGGTGATTCCAGTGAGCGTTAAAAATGCGGAAAGCTTGGATGCCTTGCGGAACGAATTGGTGGGCAAGTCGTCTGTCTTTAGTGGTATGAGCGGTGTCGGTAAGTCGACGCTTATCAACGCTCTTGTTCCGCATGCCGAACTGCGTACGGGAGATGTTCGTGAACGTGATGGAAAGGGGCGGCATACGACGACTTCTTCGAGTCTGTTTGATTTCCCTGGTGGTGGCTACGTCATTGATACGCCGGGCATCCGGAGCATTGGCCTTATGGACATGGAACCGGAAACACTGGCGAAAATTTTCCCGGGATTCTTTGACGATGATTTGTTTACGTGCAAGTTTAGTAACTGTAAGCATCTGAAAGAGCCGGGTTGCGCTGTGCGCGAGGCTGTTGAATCGGGCAAAATTTCTGAGGCCCGCTACGCTAGTTATTTGAGAATTTTGAATTCAGGAAAGTAATATGATGTCTGATTATGTTGAAAAAATTGCGCTCATAGCATCGGTTATTCTGATGGGCTATAACGTTTCCGAGTTCTTGTCTAGCTTTAGTAACGTTTCCGAAAAAGCGGGCCAGTTCTTGCATATGGCAAGGATGAATGCTGCATCGGAATCCGATTTGCGTCGGTCCAATTTTCTATTGACTTGCGTTATGGCTGTCGGCTATTCTTTGCTGATTTATTTTTCTGATGTCGTTCTTTGGCTTGTTGCATTGTTGGTTATTAAACTGGGAATCACGCTCTATATCTCGGATAGAGTCTTGATTCAAGTGTTACGCGATGGTCTACTTTCTCAAAAGAGTTTCATTATGTCGAGATGCGATTCGCTTTCGAATGCCGTAATGGGACTTGCTTTTGCTTTACTTCTGGTGCTTTAATATGAAAAACATGTCCAAGTTTATCAAATGCTTTGCGTTGGTCGTTGCTTTGGTCCTCGTCGGAGGAACGGTTTCCTTTGCGCAGGGAGTCTCCAAAGGTTCTTCTTCTGTAATCTCGAATCCGCTTGGCTCAGCGGCTCCTGCTGGGAATGGAATGGCTATGCGTATGCCTTTGTTCTTGGGAGGCTCTTTCGGGCTTGGTTCCGGGGCTGGCGTGGGCGATGGTCATGATGTTGGCATCTGTCAAATCAGGCCTATGCTTGGTGCTTGGTTGCCTGGTGTTGCGTTCTTGCGTTTGGGCTATGGCTTTTCGAGCTACGAAGAAAGGGACAACGAAGATCGTAAAAATGATATTGAAACTTCGAACTTTAGCGTTGATTTGGGTACCCATCTTTTTAGCGAATTTTATGTGATGGGTTCTTATTCTAGAGTCAGTGCGCTCAGTGAAAATGGCGACATCGCTTGGAATGAATGGAGTGTAGGCTTTGGCACTTTCTGGATTGTTTTCTCAAGAACGTTCTTGACTCTTGATATTGGCTACCATTGGGTACGCAAGCATTATGACCCGTTCATTGATAAAAATGTTAAGGGTGGCAGGTTCCAAATGAATCTTGGATTTGCTGTTTTTGTGTATTAGTTTGTTAAAAACTTTGACGAGTTTGTGATGAAGAATGTTGCTGTTTTAGGTGGTGCTTTTGACCCGGTCCATAAAGACCATATGCGTGTGGCGAGAACATGTTTGGATCGTGGGTTTTGTGATGAAGTTTGGTTTATGCCGAGCCCGGATCGTTGGGACAAGACGCTGAATGCAAGCCCCGAAGATCGCTTTGCCATGCTCGAACTTGCTTTTTCGGGCGACAAACGCTTGGTGCTTTCGGACTTGGAAATCCAGCAAGGCGATTATCGCGGTTCTTACGTTTTTTTGATGAGCCTCAAGGAAAAATTCCCGGATATCAATTTCCGTTTGCTGACCGGTGCCGACACTTACGAAGGCATTCCGCATTGGCGCGACCCGCTCAATTTTTACGGCACGAACTACAATGGTCATTTGCTGTTGCGTGATATCGAACTGATTGTATTTGCTCGTAATGGTTACCCGCAGCCGGATGTAGAACAACATAATCGTAAAGGTTATGCTCCGCTTTATTGGCTTGGTCCGGAACAGGGCTTTAACGGCGTCTATTCGAGCACAGCGATTCGCAGGGAACTATTGCTGAATCGTAGCGTTTGTCCGCAAGGACTGGAACCCTCGGTCTACGATTATATCATCAAGCACGATTTGTACAGGGAATAAAAATGGGCAAGGCTCCATCGGATATGTTCTTTGAAAGCGAAGTGCGCCCGGAATACGAAGGCCGCCTTTTGCTCGATTCCCTTAGCGACCGCTTCACGTACCACAGCCGCGAAGACTGGATTGATCGACTGACGCGCGGACTCGTGACGATTAATGGTGCAGTTGCCAATGTCGAAACGATTGCGCATCGCGGCGACAAGGTCGTGTATCACGTCGAAAATTACAGCGAACCCGAAGTCCCGACGGATTTTGAGACCGTCTTTGAAGATGACGAATTTATTCTAGTTGCAAAGCCTGCGGGTGTTCCGGTGCATCATACGGGCCGTATTTTCTACAACACATTTGCTGCGATTATCCGCCGTGAGTTTGATTCCGAAACCGCAACGCCGATGCACCGCTTGGACCGCGATACGGGCGGACTTATCTTGTTTGCAAGGTATGGCGAAACGGCTGCGCGTTTCCAGAAAAATCTCGACCGCATTTTGCTCCGCAAGTTCTACTTGGCGGTTGTGCGCGGAAAATTCCCGGAAGGCGAAATCGATTGCAAAATGCCTTTGCGCGAAGACCCAGAAGACCCGATTCGTTTGCGCATGCACCACCGCGCAGATGGCAAGGAATGCTTTACGCGCTTTAAGCTAGTGCGCCACTTGGATTGCCCCGAAATTGCACCGGAGCTTTCGCTTGTCGAAGCGGAACTTATTACGGGTCGCAAGCACCAGATTCGCGCCCATCTCGCTGAGATGGGGTATCCGATCGTAGGCGACCGCTTGTACTATCGGGATGGCGAGTTTTACCAGAAACTAGCGCAAGGCGGTGAACTCGCCGAGGATGATTTGAAGGTGCTTGGGGCTCGAAACCAGATGCTTTTTGCATACAAGGTTGAACTCCAGTTGCCTTATTGGAAAGAACCTCGCGTTTTCGAAAGCCACGATTTCCCCGCAGACATGGCGAAAATTTTAGGCTAAATCGGCTAAAAAACGTCTGGTGCTTTTGTTATTCCCCATCTGTGCGGGAATCTTTTTGTATTTTATTGCACATGAATTTTTCATTTCTTCCTAAAGTAATGTTGTGTCTTGGACTGATGGGAGTCTTTTCCCAGGCCCAAGAAACGGTCGAAAGCGTCCGCCGCCAAATCAAGGCGGTTGAAGCTGAAACTGCCCGCGAAAAATCAATGCACGATGCCGAAAAGAAGCGCCATGCCGAATTCGTTGAAGTCGGTCGCAAAAAGGTGCAGAACCTTTCGGCGCAGAATAAGACCTTGAAGGCCGAAATCGATTCGCTCAAGGTCGAACTCAAGAAGATTTCGAATGCGCGAGCAAAAACAAATGGCTCTATCCGCTATTTTGAAGGCCGCAAGACGAAGTACGCGGATTCCTTGGCTACAGTCATCGATTCGCTCGTGCCGTTCTTCGAATCGGATTTCCCGTACCGCACGGACGAAGCCGTCAAGAACATCCAAGAAATTGCAAGTATGCTGCATAAAGGCGTTATCGAAACGGACGACGCCCTGAACCGCACGATGGAAGTCTTTTACGACCGCATTCGCCTCGGCTACACTACCGAAGTTTGGAAGGGCTTTTTGCAGGTGGATACCCGCAACGTGGCAGGAACGTATTTGCGTTACGGCGCTGTCGCCTCGATTTTCGTGAGCAACGACGGAAACGACGTCTTATTCCTTACAAGAAACGGCGCCGGCTACGCTTGGAAGAATGTCTCCGAAGACCTCACGATGCGCACGATCCTCAAGGACGTGATGAAAGTCGCCGAAGGCAAGACCGCCCCAAGACTTGTGACAATTCCAGTCTCTTTCCCGAAGGAGGCTAACTAATGCTTTTTAGAAGAAAGAGTATAGTTGGGGAAGGCCTTCCCCTCGCTCACACTTCGTTGTTCGCTACCCCTTCGAGCAGGGGCTCAAACGCCGCCCCCGCAACGCCCCGCTTTATGCATACCTCATTAGTGTCTCTCGTCTTAATCGCTGCTTTTGCTTTGGCTCCAGCTTCTTTTGCGCAGCAGAATGTAACTGTCGATGCCGTCAAGAAGCGCGCCGAACTCAACAGCGCTAAGGCTGACCTCGAAGAAGCCCGCCGCAAGCGTGACATGGCTGTGGCTGCTCGCTGGAAAGACCGCGAAACGTTCAACAAGGAACGCGAACTTTTCAATGACAAGTACCAGCTCGGCAAGGAACGCGTCGATGCTTTGATGTCCGAACGTACCCGCTTGCTCGAAGATGTACGCGTGGCTCGCGAAGACTTGGCGCAGGTCAAGCTCCAGGCAGAAAAGGCACGTGCTGAATATTTGTCGCTCGCCGCGGGCCCGGAACGCTTGGAAATGCTTGCCAAGTTCCAGGAACAGGGCGTGCCGTTCAAGGTTGCCGAACGCGTCGAAGCGCAGAACAAGGTTAAAAAGGAAATGTCCCTTTACAGGGACAATCCGCTCCGCATTGCTCAGGCGATGCTCGATGTCGCCAAGAAAGAAATGATGTTCACGCGCGAAGCCCGCGTTGAAAAAGCGGACCTCATGTTCGGTAGCTCTGTTGCCGAAGGTGACCGCATGCGCTTGGGCGGCCTCTTTGCCATGCAGATGGCAAAAGTTACCGACGTGAACGGTTTCCACCCGTCGGCCTTGATGCTCCCGGTGGCAGGCGAAAAGAAGCGCGTTTACAGCTGGCAAGAGAATCTCTCTCCCGAAATGCGCAAGGACGTGGCGAAGGCTTTTGCAAATGTCAACGATTCCGCATTCGTGATGGTGCCGGTCGATGTGCTCCTCAGTACGGAACTTTCGAGCGAATTGGCGAACCGTCAAGAAACCACATGGAAAGAAGACTTTGCTGAATTTTTCCATAACGGCGGCATCTTGATGTACCCGATTGCAACGCTCTTCATTCTCGGCATTGTGATTTTCCTCGTGCGCTTTGTCTGGCTTCTGGTGCTTGGCTTTGGCGGTCCGGCTGCTCGCAGGGCAATCAAGGCTCTCGATGCTCGCGATGTAAAGCTTGCGACTGCTGAATCTACGAAGGCTCGCGGTGAAGTGGGCAAGGTGCTCCGCTCTGTTTTGGGCAAGAATTTCAAAGATCGCGCCAGTGCCGAAAAGTCTCTCGAAGTCTTGTTCGCTGGCGAAGTGCCGAAACTTGAAATGGGCCTCAGCTGGATTTCCGTGTTTGCGGCAACGGCTCCGCTCCTCGGTCTCTTGGGTACAGTCATGGGTATGATTGAACTCTTTAACGTGATTACCATGCACGGCACTAGCGATCCGAAACTTTTGGCTGGCGGTATTTCCATTGCTCTTGTGACGACGGAAGCTGGTCTTATCGTGGCTATTCCGCTCCAGCTTTTGCATACGCTTCTCGTGAATATTTCGGACATGGTCCGCACCCGCATGGAAAAGACCGGTCTTGCTGTTCTTAACGCCATCTGGATTAAGGAAAAGTAATGGACGAATATTCCGTCATCGAAGCGACCATGAGCATCCTGCTGCGCGGCGGCTGGGTGTTGCTCCCGTTGTTCCTCATCGGGTGGCTTGGTTGGTTTTTGATGTTTGAACGTTACGGCTATTACTTGATGCTCAAGGGGCGTTCGACTTCGACGTTCTTTAAGGATTTGGATGCGTTTGGCGAAGAAGCTGCGTTTGCGCGATTGAAAAAGCGTCGCTTTGGGTATTTCCTTGCGTTGGTGGAAAATATTCGCGAGTACCGCAACGAAGGCCCGGTGGCAGTGCGCAATGCTATGTTGGCAACGCGTCATCGCTTGGATGTAAGCCTTTCGAAATCGCTCAAGACCATTGCAACTTGTGCTTCGATTGCACCGCTCCTTGGACTTTTGGGAACCGTATCGGGCATGGTGCATACGTTCGAGACGATTCAAAAGTTCGGTTTTGGTAATCCGGTTTTGCTCGCGGATGGCATTTCCGAAGCTCTCCTCACGACGCAGGCGGGCTTGCTGGTCGCGTTCCCGCTGATGCTTGTTTATAACTATCTCGAAAGCCGAGTAGATTCTATTGGTGATTATGCCTGGGGCGAAGCGCTCAAGTTCGAAGAACGCTGCTTTGCCAAGGAGGTTGAATGAGTTTTATACGTAAACGCTCTCGTGGCTCTGGCGGCATTGATGTTTCGCCGATGCTCGACATGGTGTTCATCCTTTTGATCTTCTTTATCGTGACTTCTACGTTTACCCGCGAAACGGGCGTGGACGTGACGAAGCCGAAGGCGAGCTCTGCAAAGGAACTTGCCAAGGAAAGCATTTTGATTGGTGTAACCCGCCAAGGGACGATTCACATCAACGAAACTCAGGTGAACCTTTCGACGCTCCAGACCGTGCTCCGCCAGATGATGGCCGAAGCGCCGGACCGTCCGGTGATTATCGTGAGCGACCGCGATGCCCCCAACGGCGTTGTCGTTGACATTCTCGATGAATGCAACCTCGCCAAAGTCCGCAAAGTCTCCATCTCCGCGAATAAGGAGGAGTAAAGAGGAATTTAGCTCGCTCGTTATACTCGCTCTGAGCGATGAGGTCGCCTTGCGTCGCAAGGCTCTGAGCAAACGCCGAAGGCGCAAACTAACACCTCATACCTCAAAGGGCGAAGCCCGACCTCATACCTCATTGCCCTATGCTTGATTTCTGTGCTAAATATTTCCGATTCCCGGTGGCGTTCGTGCTTTCGTTTGTCGTTGGCGCGGTGTTTTTCCTTGCAATTCCTGTCATCAACGTGCTGTTCTTTGACAAGGGCGTCAAGACAGAAAAGCCTTTGGAAACGGTAACCGAAGTAGAAGTTTTGGTGAGCGAAAAAAAGCAAGAAGTCAAGCAGAAAGTGATTCGTACGGTCGTGAACCCGAACCCGTTTAAGGTCTCGGCGAATATGGGGGCTGCTCGTAGCCAGAATTTCCAGATGGACTTGTCGCTCGCACGTGGTGCTGCTGGCGATGGCGTTGCCGTTGATGCGGGAACGATGGAAAACGTCATTTATGAGGCAGGCGAAGTGGATGTGCAGGCCCAGGTGCTTCGTGAAGTGCAGCCGAAATTCCCGGATCGCGCCAAGAAAATGGGCGTATCGGGTTTTGTGAAAGTGTTTATTGTGATTGATGTGAACGGCGATGTGGCGCAGGCACAAGTGCTCACGCAGGACCCGGCAGGCTATGGCTTTGATATCGAAGCGCTCAAGGCTATACGCCAATGGAAGTTCTCTCCGGCTGAATTAGGCGGCTTCCCAGTAGCACAAAAAGCTACAAAGGAGTTCCGTTTTGTTAAATAGGTTTCGAGGTATGAGGTATGAGGTAGCCTTGCTTACGCAAGGCTTTGGGCGATGCATGAAGAAAAAGCTCGGCAGTGGAATCGTTGCTGTAAATGCTCATACCTCAAAGCGTAGCGACCTCAAAGCGAGCTTGCTCGCGACCTCTTTGCTGCTGTTCTTTCTTGCATTACCTCTACATGCTGCCGATGATTTCTTCTTCAAGGCGAATGAGCTTTATGATCAGGGGCGTTACAAGGAATCGGTGAAGTATTACCGTGCGGCGATTGACGATGGACGCTATGAGCCGTTTGCATGGTTTAACTTGGGCAATGCTCTTGTGCAGCTCGGCAAAAAAGAAGTCGCGATGGTGGCGTACAAGCGCACGGTCGAACTGCTTCCGGATTTTGTGAAAGCATGGATGCTCCTTGGCGATTTGTATTATCTCGCTGAATCTCCGGGCGATGCTATTGCGGCTTACAACCGAGCCATTGAACTTGGAACAGAAACCGACCACATTCATTTTGCTCTTGCGGAATGTTACATGAAGGGGAGCGATTGGACGCTTGCCCAGAAGCATTTTGAACGTGCTTTGGCTTTGAACCCGGACCGCATGGATGCTTGGTACGGTCTTGCCGAAGTCTATGAAAAGCTCGGTGATTACGAGTATGCGGTAAAGACGCTCAAGAATGCGCTCCAGATGACAGCAACCGCTGGCGCCGATGTTCATTACACGCTTTCGTATTACTACCGCAGCATGGATTCCACGCGGCTCGCCTTGAACGAAATGGAAAACGGCATCATGATGGATCCCGAAAACGTTTCCGCTCGCCGCTATCTTGCTCAAATGTATGTCAAGAATGAATCGCCGTGGATGGCCATCTTCACGCTCGAAGAAGGCTTACGCCATAAGAAAGGTATTGCCGATTTGAACCTCGACTTGGGGCAGATTTACTTTACGCAAAAACGCTATGACGAAGCTTTCGAATGCTACATGAAGGCATGGCGTGCCGGTAATTCTCAAGGCCGCATTGGTGCTGAAAACGTTGGCCACATCTTCTCGAACGCTGGCGATACCGAAAAAGCTGAATCTCTCTACACCCGCATCCGCGAAAAGAAATAACCCTTTCGTTGTCTTCCCGGGTGGAGCTAGTCCGGAATCTCGGAAAATCTTAAAATGGTAGAAGTAAAATACAAATCCGTCTTTGAGATGCCGTTTCTTCTCATAACCATATTTTCTTTTTTTGGATTTGTGTTCGTGCCCATTTGGGGAATGCTTAAAGCTCTTTGGGATGTGTTCAATGTTGGGATGAACGTCGAATCTATAAAATTGTTTGTTCTGTGTGCTGTCATACTTGTCGCTTTTGGAATAGCTGTTGTTGCATTTAAGCCGAATGTAAAATGGATTTTTGACGATACCGGAATAACAATGAAATGTTCGATAAAGTTGTTTTCTAAGACTTTGTTTGATAAAGTTGAGTGTTTTCGTTGGGAAGAAATTGTCCGGCTAGATTTTTACCCGATAGGCGTTTTTGCATTTTATAAACTAGGGAATAGATGGTTACGTGAAGTTAGTTTAAGCTATTTTCACACAAATAAAAAAGAAGCTTTGGAGTTTGCCGTAACGAAACTACCATACTATAAGATTTCCTATGTAGCTCGCCAAAAACTGCAAAAGAAATATGGAATTATTGTAAAAGAAAGCTCTACCTACTAATCACACCCTTTCTTTCTGTCTTGCCAGGTGCTTTCGTTGAACAGCTGGCCTTCGGAAAGTCCGTATTTTTCTTCGACGCCGGCCTTTGAAATCGCGGTGTTGATGTCAATCTTTCCGCGGATGGCTTGCGTGTAGATGTCAATTTTGCGGCGGACGGATTCAGGTTCTTCGTCCAAGAGTTCCAAGCGGAAGTTGCTCACGTTCTGTGCGATGAGCTTTGGCAAAAGTTTGAGTGCGGATTGCGGCTTGCCGACGAATAGCGTGTTGCGGCATTCGGCATCGGACTGCAAAAAGTGGCGTTCGCCTTTGTGGTCGAGAATTTCGACTTTATGTTGTGTGCAAATCTTTTTGCATTCGGGGAAGCGCCTGCCGGTCGTGAGTGCTCGTGCGAAGGCGCAGTATTCCGAATGGAATGCGGGCATGTACTGGTGCAATGCAAGTTCCAAGCGACTTCCGTCGATGTTCTTGAGCAAGTCAAAAAGCTGGGTGCTGTTGAGGTCCCACGACGGGTGCAATCGTTCGAGGCCTTGCGACAAAAGCCAATCGTAGCTCGCGCTGTTGGTGGCGTTCAGGCTGTAGTCGCCGACCATCGGGATTCCCGAATCCTTGAGTAGCGAGAGAGAACCGAGGTTACGCACCAATGCAAATTCCGGCATGAGCGTGAGAATTTGTTTGATGTAATGGTTTTCGCTGGGCTTGTGGATGCGGAGGGTGGCGATACCTGCTTCAAAACCGAGCTTGTGAATGCGTTCGAGCGGTTCGTCGTATTTGACGCCCCAGTCAAAATCCATGACGACTTTGTCGATGTCGAGCCCTTGCAATGCGTCGATTTGCTCTGGACGGCGAACGAGAACGGTAATGTTCATCCTCTTTGTCATTGCACTATGTGCATGACCTATCGGCTCAACCATGCCAAAATGCGTGCATTTTGTTGCGGCATTCGCCTCACTGTCATTCCCGACTTGATCGGGAATCTCCTTGCTGGATGAGCTTGCAACATGAGCGACATGGTGCAAAAATTCTCTGCCGTTTTCTGCAGAAGGCGCAAGTTCCTTCCACTGCAAGCGTTTTTCGTCCAAGGCTTGCACGGCATCTTGGCGCAAGGTGCGTAAAATCTTGCCGGGGAGGAATGCGTTTTGCGGGAGATTGATTTCGAGTTTGTCTAGGACGTATGCGGTCGCGCTCAATCCAGAAAGTTCTTTTTTGGCGATGGCTTGTAATGCATCGGCGGAACTTTCGTTGCGGGCGGCTTCGAGGACGGGGCCTTCGGCTGTGGCGCTGTTCACGCTAGCGGTTGCGAGATTTTCTCGACTTTCGTAGCCCTCGTGATTGTCGCGAGTCTCGCTAGGGGCGATGGCACTCTCGGCAATCGTGAGTTTGAGCGGTTCGCCGATAGCTCCTTCGAGCGTCATGCTCACAGGAATGTGCTTGGCAAAACTTCTGTCGGTGAACGTCTTGTGCAGTTCTTTTTCGAGAGCGGGGGAGTCGTTGCGGTATGCCTTCATCCCGTAGCTGACTTTACGCAAATCGAATTCACGACCGAATTCCAGACGGACTTGCGACTTCGCGGCAATCCCTGTAACGCTTCCCGGCACGGTTCTAAAAGCGTTTTTTTCGGCGCGAATGTTCCCGCGTGCATTTTCCCTTGCGTTCTTGGCGCTTCTAGTATCGTGCGACGAAACACTCCACGTAGCCTTATAAAGTCGGCTTCCGGTTTGGCGCGGTTCCGGTTCTGCACGGTATTCTTCGAACAAAATGCCGTCGCCCGGCAACAATGTGCACGGAACAGGCTTGTCTTCAAGTTCAACAATCACGCTGCCGCGTTCCACTTGAACGACGGTTCCGATAAGTTCTCCGTGATGGTTCGAGAAAGATCCGTCAACGAGTTCTTGGTGGTTCACGCCATCGAGCCAACCTGTGTTTAATCCGCGAGAGAAAAGCACTTCAAGCGGTTCCAAGTCTTGCGCATTCAACCCTAAATCTGCCGCGCTGTTCCCGTTAGCGTCCGCGCAGTCCTTATTATTTCCTGTGCAGTCCCCATTATTTCCTGCGACGTTCTTATAGCTGTATTCGTTCAGTTTTTCCAGCGCTTTTCGATAAGCGTGCGACACGGCGGCTACATATTCCGGACTCTTTAAACGGCCTTCGACCTTGAGCGATTCCACGCCAATCTCGCGAAGTTCTTCCAATTTCGGGAGAGCACACAAGTCGCGAGTGCTGAACAAATAACGGGCTTTCGGGTCCTTCCATTCCTTGCCATCTACGAAAATGCGGTAGGGGAGTCGGCAACTTTGGGCGCACTGGCCTCGGTTTGCGCTGCGTCCGCCGAAGTTTTCGCTGGTGAGGCACTGCCCCGAGTACGAAACGCAAAGAGCCCCGTGAATGAACACTTCGAGTTCCAAGTCCGTGAGGCTCTTGATTTGTGCAATCTGCTTTGCCGAAAGTTCGCGTGCGAGCACGGCTCTTGAAAATCCGATGTCCTTGACCAAGTTCACCGCTTCGGAACTCGCGAGCGTCATCTGCGTGCTTGCATGGATTTCCTGTTCCGGGCTGATGGCCTTGATGAGTCTTGCAAGCCCGATGTCCTGGATGATAAACGCATCCGGCTTGAGCGAAATTAACTTCTCCAAAAATTCCGGGAGTTCCTGAATTTCACGCTCGAAAATGAGGATGTTCATCGCGAGGTACGTCTTGACGCCACGCAGCCTAGCGTAACGGATCATTTCTTCGACGTCTTCGAATGAAAAATCTTCGGTTCTACCGCGGGCGTTCCAGTGGGGGACTCCGTAATAAACCGCATCCGCTCCGTTGTTGATGGCGGATTCCAGCATGTCGCGCGTGCCGACAGGCAAAAGAAGTTCAGGCTCGTTCATGCCTTAAAAATAGAATTTAAGGGAGGCTTCGCCAAAGGGTCTTTTCAATTCGTGATTCGAGAATGTACGTCATGCGGGCGGGGCCCCAGCTCGGAAAATATTTAAGCCCATCCTGGCGCAAGCGCCAACCTTACGGCTCAGCAATGGGTCTGCAAGCAGTCCCGCTGCGTTCGCCTTTTAAGGTTGTGGCCGACGCTTTTTTCATCAAACTATGTCCATTCATTTTTATTTGTTTAAACATCTCGCTTAAACAGAATGCGTAAGAATGGCTTCGCTAAAGGTACTTTTTATTTAAGCTTCGTTGAGGTCGTAGCCGAATTGCACAATGGCGCCGGTTTGCGTTTCGCGGAAAATGCGCAAGTGGGCGAGTCCGTCGAAAACAGCCATATCGAGCGCTTCTCGGTTGTCGTCTGTGTCATCACCGAATGTAACAGTAATCATGTTTTCGATAGGGCCATTAAACCCCTCATGGATTACCTTTACATATTTATATTCCGGGTCCATTAAAAAAACGGCATCGTGAATGAACTTGTCGTTGTAATCTGGATCGGATTTACTACCAATTCCAGAATCATCTCTTACGGAAACCGAACCGCTAAAACCTGAATCTTTAAATTTCGACCATATTTGTTCAAGCATAATGACGCTCCGTGATATGTTTAGAAAAATAATCTAAATTATGGTCCATGTTCAAGAACACTATAATTTTGTCGTTTATTGTTTGCTTTTTTATGCTTTCGTTTGCCGGTTGCTCTAACCAGGATGCGGAGTATAAAATTGCAATACTCAAGGAAGAAAATACCCGTCTGGCACGTCAGGTCCTTGTTCTTAAGGCGACTTTGGATTCCTTGAATGCTCATAAAGAGGCTATGGATAATTCCCTCAAGTCTTTGGATATGAAGTAAGGGCTTTAGGGCGACTCGCCCGTAAAAGAGGCCTTTTTTACTTTTTTTCTTACAAAAATCCAATTTTTCTCAATTTTTTTTTTCTAAATTTGAGCGCGTGACTGGCCCCCGGTTTGTCGCCAAGGCGAAAACCAATTTTGCTTCCTATGCGAAGCCCTGCGACCGTCAAGTCTCCAAGGAGGCGCTAGTAAGATGGTCTTTAATTAACCCACATTCCAGTCACCCCGCCTGCAGGTTTTTTTCCAGCTTGCTTGTGTGGTTCAACCCTTACTTTATGAGGTGCCCGAATGGAATACATCGCTCTCGCACTTTCACTTGTTGCAGTGATTTTGTGCATTGTTATCCTGACTAAGGTGAACAAACTCCTTACCATGCTTCGTACCCCGATTTTCAAGAAGCTCACCCCGGACATGAACTTGAAGCCGTCCGCTCGTCGCCCGATCAGCGCACAGGAAATGGCTCAGCGCGGTGGCAATAACAAGGAAAATCGCCAGAACAAGGAACGTCCGGCTAACAACAATAATAAGGAAAATCGCAACCAGCAGGCTGCTCAGGCTCCTGCAAACCGCGATCGCAACGAACAGCATCAGCGTCCGGAACGTGGCCCGCGCCGCGAACGCCGTCCGGAACGCCCGCATCGTGAAGCTAACGTAGAAGCTCCTGCTGCTGCCGAACAGGCTGCCGCTCCGGTTGCACCGGCTGCTGAAGCCCCGGTCGCCGAAGCTCGTCGCCCGCTCGCTCCGCGTATTCCGGTTGAAACTCCGGCTGCTCCGGCTGTCGAAGCCGCTCCGGTCGCTCCGGTTGCTGAAGCCCCGGCTGAAGCTGCTGCCGAAACCGTTTTTGATCCGTCCAAGGTCCGCTATGGCCGCCGCAACGTGATCAAGAAGGCTCCGGAACTCTCCGAAGAAGCTTAATTCTCACGAATATTGCTTTTGCAAAAAAAATTCCCAGTCCAATAGGGCTGGGGATTTTTTTTATTAAACGTTTTCGTAATGTCCTTTGCAAGAAAGAATATCGATGAATTCGCCGTTGATTCTGTAAATTAGCCGGTTGCCATCGTCAATCCGTCGGCTCCAGAATCCACTAAGGTTTCCTTTCAAAGCTTCGGGCTTGCCGATGCCTTCGAAATGATTGCGTTCGATATCTTTTAGCAATTGATTGACTTTTTTGAGTGTTTTCTTGTCTTGAAGTTGCCAGTAGAGATATTCTTGCCACGCTTGTTCGGAAAATGCGATTTTAGCCATTTTCCATCGCCTCCAGTTCTTTCATCGTCTTCACTATGCCTTTCCCGGCGTTAAGCTGCTCGATGCCTTTTTTAAGAGCTTCGATGTCGTTTGCTTTGGCGTTGTAACGGGCGGAAGGCTCGCGGATTTCGAAGGGAATGCGGTGCTCATTGATGACGTTCTTGATGAACATGTAGATGGCTGCAGAGGTGGACAGCCCTACGTTATTGCAGAACTCGTCAAAACGTTCTTTATCTTTGCTGTCGATTCGTGCGGAAACTGTTGCCTGTGCCATAAAATGCTCCTTTTTTATATTACTCAATTTATAAAAATGTAGTGCAAAGTGCAATAGATTGAATTTAACGCTCTGCAAAGTAATGCAAAATGCATGATTTTGCAGAGTTTTGTAAAGACGAAATAATGTATATTAAAAGCTTGGAAAACGAAGATCAATACATTTGTCTAGTGATGCAAAATCTCATTAATCAGCTCAAGCAACGAAATATTCCTTTGGCCGAAAGTCGTATGAGCGATTATCATTTCCACGAGTTCTATTTTCGCGTGAACGCAAGCCCCGAAATCATAAAAAACACTGCACATCGAAGGTGCTAGAGTTGATAAAAATTCAATTGTCTGCGATTGCCATTGGAATATAATGGACTTCAAAGAAGAATAAAAATATCCCGCCTCACGAGGCGGGACTTTTGCGTTTAAAATTGGATTTTCAATTATTTCGCTGTTTTTATTGATGGACGCAGTAGCCTTCTTTATATTCTACAGCAGCGCAAGAAATCATCGTGTTTGATGGAACCAAATTGAATACTTTGTCTTTGAATTTGACGTATTTGTAACCTTTTTTATTAGGAACTTTGAATGTAAGGCTTCTGTAGCATGTGCATTCAGATTTTGATTGTATATTCGCATATGATATAAATAGAGTGTCTTGTGTTATGTCTAAGGCTACATCGGCGGAAATTTCGCAATAATCACGAACCGAAAGCGTTAGGTTTGTGCAACCGGCACAATCACCGATATATATAGCTTTATTTGCATTATCGCTGTCACGATATAATTTGGATTCATTGGCTTTGGCTGATTCTAGTGAATCTTTGCATTGCGTTCGGGTGACTGAAGAGTATAATGTGGGATTTTTTTCTTCAGGCGTATTTGTTGCGGATGAGGTTGAATCGTTACAACCTGCAATGAAAAAAAGTGCTGCTAAAAGAGATAGGGTTGTTGTTTTATTTAAACGCATTCGAAAATCCTTCAGAAGTTACTAAGGATAAATTATATAAAATTTCACAAAAAAAACAAACCCCATCGTTCTGATGGGGCTTTGCTTTGCGCGGCGCTAAATTGCGGTGCAGTTCCTATCGCGGTATTTCCTGGCGGCGTGCGAGATTTTAGAACTCGATGAGTCCCTTGGCTTCGTCGGCGAGGATGACCTTTGTTGCCATGCCGATGAAGAGGCCGTGGCCGACAATGCCTACGATGTGTTCGAGGTCGCGGGCGAGCTTGTCTGCATCAGCGATGGGCGGGAACTTTGCGTCTGCAATGAGGTTACCGCTGTCGCTAATCACCGGACCGTCCTTGCCAGGAGCGCCCATGCGCACCTTGACTTCGCCACCGAGCTTCTTGACGCGTTCGGTAACGACGGCGATGGCTCCCGGGATGATTTCGAGCGGAACGGCGAACTTGGTGCCGAGCTGCTGAACGGCCTTGCCGGAATCAGCGATAATCACGTAGTTGTCCGTCATGGAGGCGACAATCTTTTCGAGGAGGTGTGCTGCACCGCGGCCCTTGATGAGGTTACGGTTCGGGTCGATTTCGTCGGCGCCGTCAATCACCATGTCGAGGTGCGAAACTTCGCCCATTTCCTTGAGCGGAATGCCGAGGCTGCGGCATTGGAGTGTGGTGCTCCAGCTGGTCGAGACGCCCGTCACGTGGATGCCTTCGGTCTTGATGCGTTCGGCGAGGTGGTTCACCATGTGGGCCGCCGTGCTGCCGGTGCCGAGACCGACTGTCATTCCGTCCTTGATCATGTCTGCGGCACGAACGCCTGCAGCCTTCTTGAGTTCATCCATCGATGCCATTAGCGCCATCTCCTTTCGTTTGAATCAAAATTGTCATCGCCCATGCGATTGTCATAATTGTCGTAGTTATCGTACCCGTCGTTAAACTCGTCTTCATCCGGGAAGCCGGATTCCTGTTCGGTAAAACTTGCGTCTACGATGTCCACAACTTCAACGTTAAAAGTCAAGTCCTTGCCTGCGAACGGGTGGTTGCCATCGACAATCACGGTGTCTTCGAGAATTTCCTTGATGGTGTAGATGCCATCGCTTTGTTCTTCGTCTTCATCGAGGTTAAGGTCATTTACGAATTCTTCGGCTGTGTCCGGCAACTGGAATTCACGGATGTCATTGTCCTGGAACATTTCGAGTTCCATTCCGATCCAGAGTTCGCCGACGTCGCGGAGTTCTTCTTTTGGCACTGTGAGGATGAGATCTTTGCGGTATTCCCCATAACCCAAATTTGCGGGTATATTTACAGTGAACTTTTCACCTAGACGGCGCCCAGTCAGGGCATCTTCGAGTCCGGGAATGATATTGTTGTATCCGTGGATGTACACGAACGGCTGTGAGGTGGGGACTTCTTCAAGAATCCTTTTGCCTTCTCTGAGGGTGTAGGCGATGCTCACCTTCATTTTGTTTTGGATGACTACCATACAGCTCAAATTTAGTAAAAAAGGCATAATTCTCCACTTACATTAAATTGTTTTTCTAAATTACGGACATGCTTTACGGTATTTGTTCTGATATCCATTCCAATGCCACCGCATTCAAGGCTGTTTTGGAGTCTATGCGCGATAATGGCGTGGAACGGAAGGTGTGCCTTGGGGATATTGTTGGTTATGGCGTCGATACGGATGAGTGTGTCGACTTAGTTCGTGAAAATATGGATTTTTGCTTGATCGGGAACCACGATAGCGTGGCCGTCAAGAACGAATCGAGTGAAGGTTTCAATCCTTATGCCAAACAGGCGATTGAATGGACGCAAAAACACTTGTCCAAGGACTCTGTTGCGTATATCCGTTCGCTTCCATACATCCATGAAGAAAATGATATTTGCTTTGTGCATGCGTCGCCGTTGTCTCCGGCGGATTGGGTTTATGTGACGGATTTGGAAGATGCGCTGAATGCCTTTGACCATTTTTCGGAACGTTACTGTTTTGTGGGGCATACACATAGCCCGGTGATTATTGCAAGTCGTCCGATGGCGATTCCCAAGATTCTGGACGAATACGAATACGTGATTGCCAATACGGAGCGCTTGCTGGTGAATGTCGGCAGTGTGGGGCAACCTCGTGACCGCGATCCGCGTGCCTGCTGGTGCTTGCTCGATACTGAGACCAAATGCGTGCGACTTATCCGTGTGGAATATGATATTCGTAAAACGCAGAACCGCATGAAAAAGCAGGGAATGCCTTCGTTCCTAATAGATAGACTTTCGGTAGGGAGATAGGTATGAGGTGTGAGCTCGGTCGCCCTTGGGGGCTCCCTTTGAGGGGTGAGGTCGCGAGTAACGCTTGTTTTTGAAATTTTTGGTAGGATTTTGATGTTTGATTTTTTTTCTTATTTATGCATTTCTGCTCATAGCTCAAACCTCAAAGGCATGTAGTGCCGACCTCATACCTCTATGAAATGGATTTTAGCTGTTTTCGGTCGTGCTGGCTCTCCGCTAATTGCGGAAGAAGTTGAAAAATATGTGAAGCGCTTGCGCAGTTCTGCAATGCCGCTCGAAGTGGTGGAACTCAAGGAATCGAAACTCGATGATCATGCTCAGGCGCTTGCCCAGGAAGCCGCCTTGTTCGAAAAAAAGTTCCCGCGCAACGAATACAAGCGTGTTATTCTTTCCGAAGAAGGCAAGTTGATGGATACGGTAAAGCTTGCCGATACTTTGCAGTCGCGTTTCCCCGGGAATATTGTGTTCTTGATTGGCTCGGCGTATGGCATTGACGAGAACTTGAAAAAGTCAGCTGACTTGCTTTTGAGCCTTTCTCCGTTGACTTTTACTCACGACCATGCAAGGATGATTACGGCAGAACAACTCTACCGCGTCCAGATGGTCATGCAGAATCACCCTTATCACCACAGGTAGTCAGGTATGAGGCATGAGCGCGCTCGTAAACTCGCTTTGAGCTTGCTTTGCTTTGAGAAGTTTCCTCAAAGTGCCGTAGGCACGACCTCAAACCTCAAAGGCACGAAGTGCCGACCTCACTCCTACTAACTTTTTTCTAGATTCACTAGTAACTACTAACTATTAACTAGTAACTTTTTATAATGCTTATATCCGCAATTGTAGCAGTTTCAGAAAATAATGTCATTGGGCGCGATGGTCATTTGCCATGGCACCTCTCGCAAGATCTCAAACGATTCAAGGCGATTACCACAGGGCATGCCATTATCCTCGGTCGCAAGAACTACGAAGATATTGGTCGTCCGCTGCCGAACCGTACGAACTACGTGCTTACGCGCAATAAGGACTTTCAGGCTCCCGGCTGCATTGTTTGCGCATCGCTCGAAGAGGCGATTGAGGCTGCCCGTGCTGCAGGCGAGACGGAATGTTTCATTATTGGCGGTGCAGCGGTCTATCGTGAGGCCATGCCGCTCGTTGAAAAAATGTACCTGACGAAGGTTCTTGCGCATGTTGACGGTGACGTGTTTTTTCCAGAATGGGATGGAAATTTCCAGAAAGTAAGCGCAGAGTCGTTCCCGTCTGACGAAAAAAATGATTTTTCAACGTCTTTTGAAATTTGGGTACGAAAAAAATAAGATACCTTTGCAAATAGATTTTCTTATTATATATACAGATGTTGTTGAGAAATGGAAAGAAAATATTAAAACTTCTGGTTGCTACGATTGCAGCTGTAATTGTAGTTTTATTTCTTGTTAGTTTTAATGGAGCCTGTCGCCATGGCTTGAACGGCAATGTAATCAAGCTTAATGATGGCTGGTCTATTTCTTTTGCAGGAATTCGACTGCCACCGATGGAACATGTTTCTGATTTCCGTGTTCCTTCGAATATTCAGCCGGGCGATACCATTATCTATGAACGGAATATGAAGAACGAGTCTATTCCGTTGCCGACAACACTTCGTTTTCATGCTTATCACGTAGCTTTGGCTGTGTATGTCGATAGCGTTTGTTATTACCGCTATGGTTTTGATCGGTTTAAGCAAGGAAAATTGGTGGGTAGCGGCATTCATCTTGTAAATATGCCGGAGTTTATTGATGACCACGTTATTCGAGTGGTGACGGTTGTAACGGAACGCGCTGCTGCAAAATCGGTCACGTCTATTGAACTTTTGCGGTCAAATAGCATGACGGATTATTTCGTGAATAATTCCGATTCTATTACCATAGGCCTGTTTTTGATGTTTTTCGGGATGATCGCCTTTATTACGGGCTGTTGCGCTGTAGGCTTCGATCGTGCTTATTACCGCCTTATTCTGATAGGCCTTTTTGCGAGTTTGATGGGGCTTTGGACTCTCAACTATGCGAAGGGAATTCAGGTTTTCTCCATGAATTATGCGTTAGACACGACGCTGGAATACGTTTCGCTTTATCTCGCTGCGATTCCGTTTGGGCTCCTTATCATCAACATGCGTTCGGGTAAGATTGCGCCTTGGAAAATGATCGTGTTGAAGTTCTTTGTCTCGATAGGTATTCTTTTCTTCGTCGTGACGACTATTTTGCATGTGACGGACATTGCCCATTATCCGACATTCCTGTTTGCTTACCATTGCTATATCTTTATCTCGTTCTTGTTTATGGTTTGCTTCAAGGTGCTTTACGATCGCGGGGCAGGCTTGCAAGAAAAGATTCTTGCTTCGGGTACGGTTGTCTTTGTCGTGTTCGGCATCGCAGATTTGTTCCGTTATAATATCCAGAACATGTTTGGTCTGGAAAAGTCGTTCTTGGATGCGACTTGCTTGCCGATAGGAACGCTCCTGTTCATCTTGCTTTTGATGGTCGGTTACCTCGTCTATATGTACGAGGAACTCATGGATAAGACTGAAAAAGAAGTCCTTCGCCAGATTGCTTATAGGGATGCGCTCACGGGTATTTACAACCGTGCAAAATGCGACCATATTTTTGAAGTGCTCAACCGCGAAGATAACGATTATGCCATTGTCAGCATTGACGTGAATGGGCTTAAGTACGTGAATGACAACTTTGGACATTCTATGGGCGACAAGCTCTTATGTGTATTTGCGGATATATTCAAGACGGCGTTCAATGGCATTGGTACGACTATCCGCATGGGTGGTGATGAATTTGTGGCTATTGTCCGTGCAGAACACATGTCGGATTTGAATACGGCGTTAAAGACGATGGTGCTTTTGGAAAAAGATGCCAAGTTGCCGGTTGCAACGACTCTGAATGTGGCTTATGGCTATTCCGTTCGCCGTCGTGGTGATGCTGTTACGGCAATGGACGTTTACCGCATGGCCGATGCCAACATGTACACCATGAAACTCGCTTCCAAGCAACAGAGGGTTTAGCGGCGTTGCCGCAGGTTGCTTCGCAACAGTTCCAAGTTTGAAGTTACTAGTTACTAGATTATTTCTTCAAGATCCTCTAGTAACTATTAACTAGTATCTAGTAACTAAGTTCTAGTAACTCTTAACTCATTTTTAGTATAGATTATTGGCATAATGATAGAATTCAATATCTTTTATAAGCTTGCGGCAGCGTTGGGTATCGGTTTCATTATCGGTATGCAGCGTGAAAATTCGTATTCCCGCAATAATTCTCGTCATCCGGCTGGGCTGTGCTCGTTTTCGATTGTGAGCCTTTGCGGAGCCTTGTCGTGTTATTTGGGCGATTTGATGAGTTCCATAGTTCCTTTTGTGACGGGACTTGTTGTCGTTGGACTTTTGCTTGTGGCAAGCCATGTCGCGTATGGCCTCTCGAATCGCGAAAATGGTGGGCCTGCGGGGGTTACAACGAGTGCTGCTCTTATCATGATTTATTTCCTCGGGGCGCTTTGCTGGTTCAACCGTCTTTTGGAAGCTTGTATCTTGATGATTGTGCTTTTATGGCTCTTGGCGGTCAAGCGGCAACTTCATGATTTTGCAAAAAAACTATCGACAGAAGATATTATGGCAACAGTCAAGTTTGCTGTGATTTCTCTATTGATATTGCCGTTCTTGCCGAATCATGCTTATGGTCCAGCAGGGCTTGAGGTGTTGAATCCGCATACAATTTGGCTTTTTGTCGTGTTCATTTCGGGCATTGGATTTGTGGGCTATGTGCTCATCAAAGTTGTGGGGCCTGGCAAGGGCATTTGGCTTACGGGGCTTTTGGGTGGAATTGCAAGCAGTACGGCTCTGACGCTGAACCTTGCAGGACGCAGTTGCGACAACGAACAATATGCGGCGGATTTTACGCTAGGAATTGTGCTCAGCTGGTCGGTGATGTATGTGCGTTTGTATTTGATTTGCGTGTTCTTGATGCCATCGCTTGCGTTACCCCTGTTGGCGCCTTTGCTTGTACCCGTTGTGCCTGGCCTTGGGTATGCGGCGTACCTCAAATTGCGTGAATCCAAGGATCATCGTCAAAAGACAACCGATTTCAATAACCCGTTCAAGCTATTGCCTGCGGTTAAGTTTGGATTGGTGTTTACTGTGGTGATGTTCCTTGCAAATGCGGCTCGTGTGTATTTGGGCTCGGGAGCTCTTATCGCATGCAGTTTTTTGGGTGGTGCTGCTGAAATGGATGCCGTGGCGTTCTCGCTTATCGACATGTGCCGAAAGGCGACTCTTGAAAATCATAGTTTGATTTTGGCACTTTTGTTTGCTAGCCTTGCAAATACAATTGCCAAGGGTGGAATTGTGTATTTCCTTGGGGCAAAATCCATGCGCCGTCCGATAATCCCGGCGGTAGCGCTCATTTGTGGCGTGTCGGTTGTGATGATTGGAATTTATTCAGTGGTGTGATATAGACGACAAATGCGTAAGGCGAATGAAGCAGGATTGCTTGCAAGCCTATTTCTGAGCCTAGCATTTGGGACTTGTACAAAGAACGCCGCTATGCGGCTACAGACGAGAGACGAAAGACTGTGTTGAGGAATTACAATGTCAAAAGAAATGAAATATGCGCTTACAATTGCTGGTTTTGACGGCTCGGCGGGTGCAGGTATTTTAGCCGATGTCAAGGCAATGGCGCATTTTGGCGTTTATTGCGAAGCTGTATGTACCGCTTTGACCCAACAGAACGAAGATGAATTTGTCGCTCCTGGTTGGGTGATTTGGGAACGCATCGAAGCTCAACTAGAAACGTTGTTCAAAAAACGTACATTCAAGTATGTGAAAATAGGGCTTGTTGAAAAAGCGAAGGTGCTTCAACGAATTGTAGAATTTATTCGTGAAAAGTCCCCTGATGCATACATTATTTGGGATCCGATTGCTAGTGCTTCTGCGGGCTTCCATTTTTTGCGTGCTGCCGAACAAAATAAATTTATGCCCATAATGAAGCAAATTGATTTGATAACGCCGAATAGTGATGAATTTAAATTCTTGGGCTTCGAGGCGGCTGCTGCAAATGGAACTTTCGAGTTCGGCAAGGACTTTGCATTGCTTTTGAAGGGCGGGCATTCCAAGGAAAATGAAGCCGTTGATGTCTTGTGGAATAAAGACGGGAAACAGTACAATTTTTCAAGCCCGCGATTGCCTGGAGCGGGGAAACATGGAACGGGCTGTCATTTGTCTTCGGCTATTTTGGCAAACCTTGCGCTTGGACGCACGCTTCCCGAAGCATGCGAAATTTCCAAGAAATATCTCAGTGAACTTTTGCAAAGTGGTGAAGGCCGGTTGGCAAAAGATTTTTAATTAAAAATTGATTTTATACAAAAACGCCACCCTTCATGGGTGGTATTTTAATTTATTTGATTATTTTTCTATGCACCTGACGGAAAACGCGTTGTTCTCTTCGATGGCGCGTTCCGCATAACGTTCGTTGTAACCGCCGATGGTCACGAAGTTTGCTATGTAGGTCGTTTCTTCGGTTGCGGTCCAGAAAAATGCAGACTTGTCCATGTCTTCATAAGCGAAATGAGTGTCGCTTTGGCCAGACGCGTTGAATGACGATTTGGTTTCTTCGCAGTATGGGCTCCACATTTCATTGTTGCCAAAGCAGATTCTTTGGCCCGCTTGCTTGACTCTAAATCCGTTCCTTTTACTTGAACCGAGATACTTGCTCAAAAAATTCCAGTCTTTGCGGTCGGGGAGTCTCCAGCCTGTAGGGCATGCCTTCATTGCAGCCTTCCATGTGTAGAGACGACCGTACTTGTGACAGTTCGATTTGTCATCATTGTAGCAGTAGCTACCACGTGTCTTGTACGTGAGGTTCTCGGCGAGCCAGTTGTGGTTGCCGATTTTGACAATTCTATAAGTGTGGCCATCACGCGGATCTTTGAATTTTTTCGCCGATGTGGATGACTTTTTTGCAGGCGCGGCTACCGTAATGCATGCCGCCAAAAGCATAAATACTAATCCAATTCTCATAGGGGTAAATTTACAAATTTTCAAGACTGGAAAATTTTGTTATCTTGTGAAATGGTGAGGTTTTGCAAGTTGCTGATTGAAAACGTAAAAAAATCGATTGTTGAAGCTGGTTTTCGCGATGGCGAAAAAATGCCTTCGGTGCGCAAAATGGCTGAACGTTTAGGCCTTTCTGTGAATACGGTTCATCGGGCGTATAAGTTGCTTGCTCAAGAAAATATTGTCCAGTTGGTTCATGGCAAAGGTTGCTTTTGGGGTTCAGCTCCAACGATTGAAGTGAAACCCGAAGAAAGTGTCTATTCGGTTGTGGAACGCCTGTTTCAAAATGACTTGGACAGTGGTGTTCTCAAAGCATTTGATGGGCTTCCGTCATGCAAGGAACTTTCGAGCCGCTATAATGTTTCGCCTTACATCGTGAAAAAATTCTTGATGCAAAAAAGTGCATTGGGAATTTTAAAGCATGTTGGTCATCGCTTTTTCTTTAGCGAAGGTCGAACGGTTGAAAAGTCAAATTATGTCTTGTTTATTCATCGCTCGGATGAATTTGGCCATTTGAAAATTGAGTCGGAACGTGAATCTGATGTATTCCGTATATTTGCACAAATAGCCGCTGAGCAGAAAATAGCGGTCAAGTTTATCGGGTATCATGAAGCATCGAATCAATTCTTTTTGTCGAACGGGGAATCTTATACCATCAAAAATGAAATGCATTGTTTGGGGGTGTTCCTATCGACATGGCTAGTTGAAGATGTTTCTAAGTTGTTTGCTCATTTTGCATCGTTCAAGAATCCGATTTCGGTCTGGTGGGAATATGCGCCGGACATGGTGCCGGTGAGCGCCCGCAATCGCAAGAAATGGGCGTTTTACAACGTCGCATTTGGTAAAGAAGCTGGCGTGATTGTCGGACGTTATCTGAAAAATAAAAATGTGGGGAAGGTGCATTATCTCTCTCCTTACCATGCGAGCTTTTGGTCGAAGGCGAGATTGCAAGGGCTTATTGAAGCGGGAACGGATGTCGTACCGTTGGTGGATGAACGCTATGCTTCTCCGTTTGATTTGAAAGATGCCGCTGAACTTGCGGGCGTTGAAAGTCAGAAATTTTTGAACAACATTCTTGAGTCGCTTTTGAAAAATGCAACTATGGATAAGTTTGTCTGTTCTAATGACTGGGTGGCGGCTTCATTGATTGACTTTTTCAGGGCAAAAAAATTGCCTACGCCGTATGTTGTTGGTTTTGACGATACAATTGAAAGTTACCGTTATGTATTTGATTCGTTTGCATTCAATGTGGGAACGATGGTGAATGAGGCTATTTACCACATTGTCGCTCCTTCTATTTATGCAGAACAGCGGCGCCAAATGCAGACGCCGCTGGGTAGAGTGGTCGAGAAACAGTAAGTGTACTTGGCTTTGGCGGGTCGCGCCAGTCACCCAGAGGGCGAATGCCCGAAGGGTCCAGTAAAGTCTTTGTGTTACCGTCACCCAGAGGGCGAATGCCCGAAGGGTCCAGTAAAGTCTTGATATTGCAATAGAGAATGCCCTGGATTCTTCACGGCTTCCGCCGTTCAGAATGACGTTTAAGCCTCAAATTTTCCAGAGCAGGCGAGGAGTCCGAGCATATACAAGAGCCCGTCGTAATAGCGCCATGTTCCGGTCGGAACTTCCATATTCCACAAGTCTTCGGCGAATGGCTTGATAAGTGGATCGCCTGCGGGGAGTGCTATGGTTGATGCGGCGTTCATGGCAATCAGGCCGCCCGTGGCAAGTCTTGCCTCGCGCGGGAACGCGCTCCCGTCGACACGCATGTCGGCGAGGTACGGGCGCCTTCCGTTGAGGTAGCCGAGAATCTTGCGGACTGCTGAAATTTCCCATTCACTCACATCGGCGCGTGCACCTTTGTCTTGCAATGTAGCGGCATCAAGTCCGATATTCCAGACAACGCGCCAAGCGTCTCCGCAGAAGCAGTCGCTTTCTGGGTGCCAAGGCGTTTTCTTGGGTGTTCCGTCAAATTCGCTGTAGTCGGCGGCGAGTCCTGTAACCGGGTGGCATGCCTTTTTCAAGTAAGCAACACTGTTGTCTGCAATCTTGTCCCAAATTTCGTCGCCGCTTGCTTCGCCGTACATTCTGTAGAAAGCGACTGTGTTGTAGCTCGGGTCGGTAAAGTCGTTGCCCTTCATGGGCGAGAATCGCACAAGTCCCGCGTTCACGTCCATCATCGTATAGACGTCACCGGACTCAGGCTTGTGTGCCATGTCGTTAATCAGTTCAATGGCTTCGCGCTTGTAATCATCGCAATTGAATTTCTTGGCGGCGTAGAGGAGCGCTGCGGCAAAGTATTCTTCGCCATCGGGAGCGGCTCCCGGGTCCATCATCGAAAAATCTGCGGTCGAAACTTGCCAAGCGTAATAGCCTTTCAAGTCACCTTCCGTGTTCTTCATGTGCGTCTTGGAGAACTTCCATAGTTTGTCGAAAAGGTCGCGTTTGTTGAGGAGCGCAGCAACCGTCATGCCGTAGCTCATGCCTTCGGAGCGGATGTCGTTGTGTCCGATATCCACGATGTAGGCCATGTCGTTGCCCTTGTCAAAGCAAATGCGTTCGTTGTCGCGGTCGCCTTCGAACAATTGCGTGAAAGCTTTGTTGAGTTTCGCCTCGATTTCGGCGGGAGTCTTACCAATTTCTTCGAATATCTTTCTCATGACATGTAAAATAGAAATGTATTGAGCCTCCGTCTTGTTTGCAAGATGAAATGTTGAAAAAGTGTTGTTGGTGTTTCTCTTGATGCTTATAAAAGTTCAAATAAAATTGAAAATGTCATGATTTGACATTCTATGATTCTATATTCATTAAAAATGGATAATCCCGTTTTTTTTGCATGTAGGCGGGAAAGGAAAAAAAATGAAGAATGTTGAAGAAAAAATATTAACGATTCGAAATGAACGTGTTATTTTGGATTGCGATGTGGCTAGTCTCTATGGAGTGCCTACAAAAGAAATAAATCAAGCCGTTCGGAATAATCCGGAAAAATTTCCCAAGGGGTACATATTCCAAACAACGGATTATGAAAAAAGTGAGGTGGTAAAAAATTTTGACCACCTCGAAAAGTTGAAATTTAGCCCAGTTAATCCAACTGCATTTACAGAACGCGGTTTATATATGCTAGCCACGATATTAAAGGGAAAAATTGCGGTTCAGACAACGATAAGTATCATAGATACTTTTGTTGAAATTAGGGAATTGTCACGTGCTGTAGCTAGTATTCCCCATGTCGTAGATGAATCGGAACGAAAGTCTTTGTTAAAGCGTAGCGGAGAAATTATTTCAAATGTTCTTACTAGTGATTTGGAAGAATCCGAAACAGAAACTGAAATAGAATTGAATTTGGCTATGCTTAAGATAAAACATAAAGTAAAAAAGGAACGTCAACGAAAATAAAAACGCCCGCATTGCTGCGAGCGTCTTTAAAAGCTTGAGTCTTCTTGGCTCTAAGCGGCTTACTACCTAGAGTAGTATTCCACGACGAGCTGTTCTTCGAGCTTGACCGGAATCTGGTCGCGGAGCGGAAGCTTCACGAGAGTACCCTGCATCTTGCCGAGATCGACAGACAAGTATTCCGGAGCGGCAGCTGCAGAAGCGATTGCTTCCTTGATCTGCACGTGTTCCTTAGACTGTTCACGAACGGCAACCACGT